>ENA-OWPB01002696-OWPB01002696.1-human-gut-metagenome-genome-assembly--contig:-NODE-2696-length-11620-cov-8.120104_pt1 | contig 11620 bp, 7 predicted proteins | sample MGYA00248260_ERZ651838 | MGnify/ENA primary metagenome ERZ651838 (study PRJEB26924, sample SAMEA4378304) | human gut metagenome | biome: human gut; feature: human-associated habitat; material: faeces...
CGGCCCTTTCACGGCTGTAACATGGGTTCGATTCCCGTACGGGTCACCAAAAAGCACTACTTCATTTGAGGTAGTGCTTTTTTCTTTATATTTACTTTTCAACAGGTGTCGGGCGTAAATGGTGACCCATACGGGAATCGAACAGCCTGCTGCGGAGGCGACCGCCGCCTGCGGCGGAAACAGGAAGCCGGAGCAGGCGCAGCGGTCGCAGAAGGCAAGCCCCGCCCAAGGGGCGCAGCCTGATGCGGTAACCGCAAGTCGCAGCCCCGCGTCAGCGTCCCGCGGGGCAAAACAGCCCTGCGGACTGTTTTTAGGGCGCGGGAGATGGACGGGAGGGTCACCAAATGTAGTCCTTGGTTTTTTAACGAAGATTCGTTAGAAACTAAGGGCTTTTTCTTTTACCCTTGCTGTGTACCGCAATCGCACCACACTTTGCAGAAAGAAGTGCTGCGTGAAAGCCGCATCCTGTGTATGGATTGCAGCAAGCCGATGCAGCCCCAATAAAAGCAAACTCCGGGAGCAAACGCCCCCGGAGTTTTTTGATGGTAATTGGTCAATTTTATTGTTGACCGGAAACCAGCTTTTGATACAGTTTCATCAGTTCGGCCACACAGGCGCTCTCGCTGGTGCGGGCGGCGGTGCCTTTGGTAAAGCCGTAAGCGTCCATCACAGCGCGGTCATTGTCCTGATGGGCTTTGCGCAGTTCCGGCGGCATGGTCAGTTCATCGTACAGGTCAGCCAGACTGCAATCCGGATAAAGTGCGCGTGCATCCAGAATGGCTTGTGCAGACTGTTTGATTTTGGCCTTTTGCTGTTCGGTGGGGGTAGGCCATGGAAAGTTGTTGTAGACAACATCTTTGGAATAGCGATAGTCGCTTTTTAAGCGTCCGCAAACTGCACGCATCCAAGCCATGTGGATATTAGAAGTCAATATGCCGAAATGATATAATGACGCTTTTGGAATAATAAAAACAAGGTCACTGCAAAAAACATCAGGGGTCATAAAACCAATCGGCACATAGCGTCTGCGCTCGGAAGAAACTTTAGGAATCAGAATATAGTCGGAATCAGGCATATTCTCAGTCTGAAATCTTGTAGGTTTTAATGATAGTTTAACGGTCGATGCGCGGCTACTGGATTCTCGATACTCTTTAACCGCACGAACACGAGCCAGACACTGCGGCATTTGCTTTAATTGTACCGGTGAGCACTCGCCCAACCACAAACAGTAACGCGGCTTACGGCTGATAAACTCTTTTGCGCCATACCATGGATGAAAGAAATCTGCTGATAATGGCTCGGTCTTTATAAAAGCGTCCATTTCATCTTTTTCAAAAAGATATTGCCCATTATCTATTGGTTGATTGCCCATTCCAATTTCCGGCACATTGCAAAGCGGCTTATTACGGCTCTCAATAAAAACATTGTCACCGTCCAGCAGATACCCATTGATATTCTTTGCAACCTGATAGCGGTCACCGCTGTAAATGCGGCGCTCCGCAGGATTGACTGCTGTACTGAATCCGATAGTGACACAGTGAACATGAGCCTTGCTTTTGGCCTCGCTGTCCCAGCGGAAAGTGCGGTAGGCAAAATCAATATGCACGCCGTCCGCAAACAAGGGCTTCCAGAGGTTGGCTACACTTTCTCCCTGTGAAACAGAATTAGTAGAAACCAATGCAGTACGGATTGCCGTGTTCTGCATTATATCAGCGGCTTTTTTGTACCAACAGCATACATAATCCAAATTGCCTGCGTTTTTCCAGCCCGCAAAAATATGGTTAATATCATCTTTTTGCGCCTTGTCCATCAAACGCGCACCCACAAACGGCGGGTTGCCCATAATATAATTCAGCTCGCTTTTGGGTGTCACACTTTCCCAATCGATGCGCAGGGCGTTGCCCTCTACAATATAAGCGTTGGTTTTCAGCGGTAGAAAGTCCAGCGGCACAAGCAGAATTTTCTCGGTTTCCTTCATCATCTGGCTTTCGGCAATCCAGAGTGCGGTTTTGGCAACCGTCACTGCAAAATCGTTGATTTCAATGCCGTAAAACTGGCTGATGGAAACCTGTATCGGGCTTTCACTGGCGGTGTACATCGTCACCTGTCCGTGGGAAAGTTCCAGCAGGATTTTATTTTCCAGCCGCCGCAGACTTAGATATGTTTCGGTCAAAAAGTTGCCGCTGCCGCACGCGGGGTCTAAAAATTTCAACCCGGCCAGCTTGCGCTGAAAAGCCCGCAGTTTGGCGTTCTTTGTGCGCTCTATAGGGTTTTCACAAATTTCGTTCAGCTCCGCTTTCAGTGCGTCCAGAAACAGCGGGTCAATGACCTTGTGGATATTCTCGATGCTGGTATAGTGCATACCGCCGCTGCGGCGCGTTTCGGGGTTTAGGGTGCTTTCAAACACAGCGCCGAAAATCGTGGGGCTGATTTCCGCCCAGTTGAAATCCTCGCTGGCCTTGTTCAGCAGCAAATTGCGGATTTCATCGGTAAAGGGCGGTATCTCTATATTTTCATCACTGAACAAGCCGCCGTTGACATAGGGGAACGCGGCCAACTCCGGGTTATCGTCCTGCAGATAGGGGTCACGGTCTTGCAGCTTGGTGTCCAGCACGCGGAACAGCTCCACCAACGCCTTGCGCATACCGCGCGTGTCGAACGCGGCCAGATAGTCGTGGAACATACCGTGCCGCCCAAAAATCCCCGCGTCCTCGGCGTACAGGCAGAATACCAGCCGCACACACAGCTTGTTCAGACTTTTCAGCGATTGCTCGGCCTGCGGGTCGGCATACTGCTTGTAAAGCGCGTCATACAAAAGCCCTACAATTTCACCGGGGCAATGGAAACCTCCATCTCGCGCTTGAGGTGTTCACTGCCGGTGTCCACCAGAAATTGCAGACGATAGTATTCTTTTTCAAGGTTTGCCAGCGCAATGATTTCCGGCTCGCCACCGGGGCGCTCCATATCGTAGACATAGAACTGCGCAAAATTGCAGGTCACGACCCAACGCGGATGCTGGGAAAGCGGCAGTTCTGTAATGTAGCGTTTGGCCTGCTGGAACGGCGTCAGCATCGTGCCGTCTGATTGCTTGATGGGCTTGTTCAGGTCTTTGCCAAGACCCTTTTGCTCAATCAGCACTTTGGTGGACGGAATTGCGCCGTCAATAAAGCTGGTGTGGTCGAGGTGAACCTGTTCCTCAAAAGTGATGAACTGTTCCGGCTGTTCCACGCCGTAGACATCACGCAAGAGAGAAAGCCAAAAGGATTGACTTTCGCCTTTTTCGTAGCCCTTATCCTTCCAGTAGGCGGCAAATTTTTTTGCGGCCTGTTGCTGTTGCGCGGCAGTCATAGCGGTCACCTCATAGCACAATGTTTTGTAATTATCATAGCATAAACCTATGCTTACGGCAATTGCGTTTTACAAAAATAAGGCACCCTTTGGCGGTAAAGCGCATAGTCAGGGGTGTTGCACTTTCCCGCAAATGCGTGTACAATATGGCATATATATTTCTGGTAAGGGGGTGGGGGCTTGGCTACACAGCAGGTGCAGCAGCGCGCGGCGGGGGGCATTGCCTACACGCTGACGCGGCGGCGGGTGCGCAATATCAATCTGCGCGTCCGGGCGGACGGCTCGGTCGCGGCCAGTGCATCGGCGCGGGTGCCGGCCGCCTATGTGGACGCCTTTGTGGCGGCCCGCGCCGACTGGGTGCGCGCCGCCCAGCAGCGCGCCGCCGCACGGCGCGCGCAGGAGGCCGAACAGCCGGATCTGCCGCCGAAAGCCGAGGCGCTGGCCCATATGCAGGCGCTGTGCCGGGCATACTATCCGCAGTTTGCGGCGACCTGCCCGGGCGGGCAGATGCCCAAAATTGCCGTGCGCGACATGCACACCCGCTGGGGCTCCTGCAGCCTGCGCACCGGCACGCTGGCGTTTGCGCAGCGGCTCTGCGTGATGCCGCCGGCTGCGCAGGAATATGTCGTGGTGCATGAATTCTGCCACTTTGCCCACCCGAACCACAGCCCCGCCTTTTGGGCGGCGGTGGAAAAAATCCTGCCGGATTACAGGCAGCGGGAAAAGCTGTTGAAAATGCGGTGACGGCTGAAAAAGCCTTCCCCCTGGGGGGAAGGTGTCTGCGGCCCCGCCCGCAGACGGATGAGGGGGAAGTTTGCCGCGATTGCCCGTGAACGGGGTGCTGGCGGAAGGTTTGCCCTCATCCGACCTTCGCGTTCGCTCGGCCACCTTCCCCCGGATGGGAAGGCTTCATACTCTACAAATAAGGGAGGTACACACCTTGCCATCTCCACAAAAAAAGTACACAACGCTGGTCAGCAATACGCTGCTGTTTGCCATCTCAAACTTCAGCTCCAAACTGCTCAGCTTCTTTATCCGGCCGTATCTTAGCTACGCGCTCGATTCGCCCGATGTTATGGGTGTGTCAAGCCTGCTGCAGCAGGCCACAAACCTGCTTATACCGGTGGTCAGTCTGGGCGTGGCCTACGCGATCATCCGGTTCGGCCTTGATAAGGAAAACGACAAGGCCAGCGTTTTTGTCAACGGTGCGGCCACCATTGGGCTGGGCTTTCTGGTGCTGCTGCTCGCCATGCCGCTGGTCAGCCTGATCCCCAACGCGGCCGAGTATCTGCCCTTCCTTTACCTTTGCGTGCTGGCAAGCTGCCTGCGCACGCTCTGTACCCAGTTCATCCGCTCCCGTATGCTGAACCGGCTGGTGGCGATAGACGGCGTGCTGACAACGCTCAGCCTGCTGCTGTACTACCTGCTGTTCCTGAGCGTTTTGCGGATGGGCGCGACCGGCTTTTTGCTGGCCAACGCGCTGGCGGACCTGACCTCGATGGTGTTCGTCTTTTTTGCGGGCGGCTGTTGGCGGTATTGCAAGCCCAAGCGGTTTGACCGCGGGCTTTGGCGGGAGATGCTGCGCTACTGCCTGCCGATGATCCCGGCGTCCATTAGCTTTTGGATCATCAACGCCAGCGACATGTTCTTTGTGCAAGCCCTGTGCGAGGGCTACGGCGGCCGCACCGGCAACCACTGGGTCGGGCTGCTCTCGGCGGGGTATTTTCTGCCGCAGGTCATCACGATTTTGGGCAGCATCTTCTATGAGGCATGGCAGCTTTCAGCCGTGACCGAGGAGGCCGACCGCGAGGTGTTTTTCTCCAAGATATTCCGCGTGTATGCAAGCGTGCTGTTCTGCTGCGTGGCGGGTATCATTATGCTGTGCCAGCTGCTGATGCGGGTGTTCAAGGCCGAGTATTTTGACGCATGGACCTTTGTGCCGTTCCTGACGCTCTGCTCAATGCTGACCTGCATGAACCAGTTTTTGAACAGCATCTATGTGGTCTATAAGCGCAGCACGGGGTCGCTGGTCACGATGCTGGCCGGTGCGGTGCTGAACCTGATTTTGAACTACTGCTTTATCCGGCTGTGGGGCCCGTGGGGCGTCACGCTGGCCAGTTTCCTGAGCCTGATGCTGGTGTTTTTGCTGCGCGCCTACTCGACCCGCGGCCTGCTGGAGATCGACTTCCACCCGGCGTGGCTGATTTTGAATCTGGCGCTGGTGCTGGCGGAAATCTGGTGCATGATGCGCTTGGAGCACTGGGCGCTGCCGGTTGTGGGCATCACGGCCGTGGTCTGCGTCATGAATATCCGCGAGGTTTTGAGCATGCTGGATACGCTGATCGGCAAGTTTTTGAAGAAGAAGAAAGCATAATAAAATGCAGGGGCCGGGCTATGCCGCGCCCCTGCGGTGGTAGGGGCCGATGCTCGCATCGGCCCGCCCCGTTTGCCGCGCGCAGGGGGGCACAACCACGCAGCTACCTCTTTTTTGTGAAAAGGCTTCGCAAATAAAATCACCCCCACCCAAGTGCAGATGCTCTGCAGCTGGGTGGGGGCTTTCTTATTTGTTGAGGGTGAAGTTATATATTTTTTTGTCTTTATCCTGTAGTTTATGCTCTAGCGTAGTAAAGTTTTCTTTTTTATCGCTGAGAGTTTTATCGGTAAGGGATAAATCTTTATCACCGATATAGACATAGACTTTTTTGTTGTTGCCATTTGCAGGAACCCCGTCCCCATAATCAGCAGGAATAACAATGTCACCTTTTTGGAGCGTTACATTTTGCTCATTATAATGATAAGCCTTACCTGTAAGGGGAACAATATAGTCAGCCGCTTTTTTATCTTTGAGATGATCGTTTAAGAATTCCATGGGATTGGGAGCATTATTTAGTTTGGTAGAATCAGCTTTATAGCTCGTTTGCATGTTGTTTGGAATCTTAGTGCCAACGCTATCATAATTGTAGTAAGCGATACCCTTCCAGCAAAGAATTTCACCGCCACTAAAACTGATTTTGTCATCCGTAGTGAGTTTGTGTGCCCAGTTATTTGCCTGATTAAAAGTAACCTTGTCGAACTTTATATCAGAATTTTCCTCACTATATTTATGGTCAACCATAGAGACAGTAAAAGTATCAGCTTCTGACGGAACTGTGAAAGTAATCTTTTCAGCTTTTGTGTAATCCTGTGGCGGGGTTATCTCCTCTAATTCATAGGTCTTACCACGGCGGAGCTGTACAACATAGGGAGCGGAGGAGGTAGTGGTAAAAGATTGATGGTCAGACAAGTTGGGATTACCGCTGCCGCCACTGTCAAAGCCAAGAAGAATATGATCCCCATCTTTAGAGTGGAGAGCAAGGTTTGCGCCGGATACAGGATTTCCGGCATCATCAATTTTGTACAGAGAGGTGGTGCAGGTCAATTTCTTGCTGTTGACAACATGAATAATATCACTATTATCTCTATACTGCTCAACACGGCCCCATTCACCGTAAGTATTGTTATAAATATTTGGTTTAAACCATGTATTATGGGCAGCGGGTTGTCGTCCGGGTGTTTTCATGTATGCATTCGGAAATGGGCTGAAATTAAAAGAAAGAGAGCAGTTGACGCCACTCTGATATCCGGTAGGCGCAGTAACTTCGATGAGTTTATAAGTCTTTTCTTTATTCAGATAAACAGTATCCGTCATGCCATCCCCGGAATTAAGCCGCAGAGGAACAAAGCAATAACCCTGTGAATTACTTCTTAGATTCTTAAAAATGACTTTCCCTGATGTGTCTGTGATGTTAAAGAAAGCATCAGCAAGGGGCTTGTTGTCTGCATCGGTTGTGAGAATTTTTACAACGGCAGTGGGAAAGTACTGCAGGGTAATCACATTGCCATCCGCAAAAGTTCCATTCGTATCGCCGCCGAAATGGAACTCTTTAAAGGTACAGCCAAGGTATTCGCCGTTATTATAAGATTGGTTAATCTGGATGGAGAAATCTTCTTTTTTTAGGGGCTGATATCCCGGTATAGGGTCTTTTTCTGTAATGGTAAAATCGTTTTTCCATGCGGGTAACTGACCGGCAACAATGTCTTTGCCCGATTTATCATCATAAATTTCAAAAGGAATATTGCCGTTTGCATCAGCAGTGACATCGTAGGTAATCTGCTTCGGGTAGGGAACCGTTACAGTGTATGTTTTATTGGCAAAATCACTGGAAGACCCTGTTACGGCATCCTGTAAATGGATAAAGACTTTGTCACTCTTTGTATAATCTACCTTTTTATCTTCCATGGTGATGCTGTTTCCGGTAGCAGATACTCCAGAATCGCCGCTCAAGCTCAATGTGTCACCGTTACTTGTAATTGTAAACTTAATATCTGCTGCAATATCATAATTTCCGGGAGCTGAAGCTTCGTGCAGCACATAATTGCCAACCGGCAAACTAACGGAATGCCCTGAACTGCTGGTTGACGAAATCCAAGAATCAACCTCTGTATCACCTTTAAGAATCTGTAGCTTTGCATCGCCAAGTGGAAGTTTGGTGGTGGCGTCTACTTTTAAAATTGTAACTTCTAAGAGAGTTGGTTCCGGACCCGGTGCTGGCTCCGGGTTGGGGTTTGGTTCCGGTTTGGTATCATCAGGCTTTGGAACAACGATGTTGTCAATACTGCCGTCCACATGCGCATTCGTTCCGGTGGCCGTGTATACAACCTGTATCCCATCGGCGCTGGTGTACACCAAGTACAAAACCTGCCCGCTGGCATTGCAGGTCATCCACTGCACGGTACCCTTTACCCCGGCATCCGAAGAAATCCCAACAGGCTTAATACTGCCCGCAGGCGGGGTGTTCACATGCAGCAGATACTGCCCGCTGCCCTCGGTCAGTGCAACATCACCGGTCACGGTGGGGGCCTCGTTTTTCAAATCGCCCGCCCAGCTTGTCAGAGCATTTGCACCATCGCTTTTTCCCGTTATTGAAGCGTTCTGCACCAAGGCGTAGTTCTGCGCGGCAATGCGGGTCGCCGCCATCACACACGCCTGCGTCTCGCTGACGGCCTGCTTCTCCTTGGCGTTGTCGATGTACCCGGTCAGCGCAGGCACGGCAAAGCTCGCTGTTATGCCTGCAATCACCAGCACGACAACCAGCTCCACCAGCGTAAAGCCGCGGCGGCTGCGCAGGGTTCGTTTCAGACCAGTCATACGGGATTCCTCCTCTTACTCGGCGGGGTCAAAAATGCTCTGGTCCCGCTTGGCGTGGGCACCGATGTTGTTGTATTCCAGACTCAGATACCCCTTGGCCCACTCGTCCAGCGCGGGGTAAGCGCCGTACTCGGCGGTCGTGCCGTCCGCCTTCATGTAATCGTTGGCGGCGGTCACAACGGGGGTGTTCTGCTTCATTTCCAGCAGATACTTGTAATAGTCGCTCAGCGGCAGACCGGCCTGTTGCAGCAGGGTGGGGGTCAGCATGACCATGTCCATACGGTTCAGCGGGTCGGTCGTGCTGACAGCGGCGTCCGTATGCTCCAGCGGGTAGTTGGCCCAGATGAAGAACGGCGTGCTGCGCTGCAAAAGCTGCAAATCGTTGTCGGCGGCGGCAAAGCTCGCGTCAGCCACATGGGTGACAAAGCTGGGCGCATGGTCGCCGGCCATGGCCACAATGACCTTGCGGCCGGTCTTTTCGTACTGCTCGGTGAAATAGTCGCACAGCTCCTGCACGGCTGCATCGGTCATCCTGATGCAGCTCAGGTACTCGTCCATCAGCTCGTCATACTCGCCGTAGTCGGTGGCGGCGTGGACAATATCCAGCGCGGAATCGTTCATGTCATAATCGCCGTGGCTCTGGATCGACACCAGAAAGCTGAACCGGGGTTTGTCCTCGGGCATTGCCTCATACAGCTTTTCCCAATCCCGGTAGGTGGCGGAGTCGGTCTGGTAGGGGCGGTCGCCGTAGGTTTCCTTGGTGGGGAAGTCGCTCTCAAAATGGGTCTCGTCAAAGCCCAGCGCCAACCATGCGGAATCGCGCCGGTAGTTGGAGTTGGTGTAGGGGTGGGCGGCCATCGTGGTGTAGCCCAGCCCCTTCAGGTAGCTGACAACGCTGTTGGCGTTGTACAGGTTCAGCCAGTTGAAGGGCGTGATGCTCGGCATCAGAATCAGCGAGTTGGAGGTCAGCATCTCATACTCGGTCGAGTTGGTGCCGCCGCCCACATGCGGGCTGATGGTGTGGCCGTAGACCGCGTTGGGCAGGTTTTTGGTCACCGGCATAATGTCGGTGTCGGCCTGCAGGTCGGTCACAAGGTCAAAGTCGTAGAAGCTCTCGGACAGAATCAGCAAAATGTCGGGGTAGTCCTCGGCGCTCTCGGGGCTGGCGGGGGCCACATAGTCATCGGCCTTGCGGGCCATGCTCGCGGCGGCCGCATCGGTGTAGCTTTCCGGCTCAATGATGGGGTCGGCCATCAGGCTGGTGGCCTCAATCGTGCCGGCCAGATAGCCGTAGGTGTAGTAGGTGTTCTGCCATGCCCAGCCGTAGGTCGTCTTGGGCTTTACACTCACCGGCCCGAAGTAGCCGAAGAACATGACCAGAAAAACACCCAGCGCACTGCCCGCCACGCGCACGATGCGTGCGGGCCAGCCTGCGCGTTTGGGCGTGCCCTTTGCCAGCAGGTGCTGCACAAGGGCAATGCCGAGGATCGGCAGATAGAGCAGGGCGATTTTTACGACATCCTGCGTGATCTTGAGGGTGTAGCTGCCCATGACCTCGGCGGCGGTGCCCAGATTCAAAATGTCCTGGGGCATCAGCGCCGAGCCGTGCAGGTCGCGGGTGTAGTAGTTGATAAGCGCAATGATCGTGAACACCGCGCCGGACAGCCCCGTGGAGAGGCTCCATCTGCCGCACAGCGCAAAGAGGATCAGTGTCAGGCAGAAGGCGGTCAGGGCGTTCAGCGGCGCGTAAAGCGGCCACTGCAGCTGCAAAAAGCTTTCAGTAACGCCGTCGGACAATTCAAGCTGATAGCGGGAGATAAAGCCCACCGCGACAGCCAGCAGGCAGGGGAGAAGCATCTGTAAGAGGAATTTCTTCCAATCAATCTTTTTGAAATGCTGCATAGGTGATAAATTGATACCTTTCTCTATAATTTTGTACACAAAAATACATAATATAGTATAGCATAGCAGGGCAAAAAAATAAAGCCTCTCATAAAAGAGGCTTTGCTGAAATATTGGCTTGCTTTGCGGGGTTTTACATCCCTTTTATCTTAAAACCGTAGGGGAGGGCTTTATCCCTCCCGCGTACCTTGCCCTTAGTACCGCCTTTATAATCATTTCCGCGCGTTCTTCTTCCAGATCACATACAATCCCTCAAGGATCAGCGTCTCACGGTAGGTGATGTCCGTTGCGCAGGTCAGCCGCACGCTGTCCGGCAGTGTGCCGGTCGCAACCACGGGGGCATCGGGGGCGTTCAGCGCCGCGCGGATCTGGGTAACCATGCCGTCCAGCATCGCGGCCGTGCCGAACACAATGCCGCTGTGCAGGCAATCCGCCGTGTTGGCCCCCAGCAGGCGGCGCGGGCGGGCCTCCAGTTCGACCTGCGGCAGCTGCGCTGTGTTGCGCACCAGCGCCGACAGCGAGCACTGCGGCCCCGGCAGGATCGAGCCGCCCACCAGAGCACCCGAGGCATCCACAGCCAGCAGGGTGGTTGCTGTGTCGAAGTTGACCACCACGCAGGGCGGCGCACAGTGCTGCAGTGCGCCCACGATGGCGCAGAGAAGCTCGCCGCCCAGTTGAGCCGGGTTGTCCATCCGGATACGCACGCCGCTTTTCAGCCCGGGGCCGACCTCCATGATCTGGCACTCGCACATCTTGCGCAGAGCCTCCCGCAGCCGCGGCGTCAGCGCCGGCACCACGCTGGAAAAGATGACCGCAGTGATCTGGTGCGGCTCGGTGCCGTAAAGCGCAAGCATGTTTACGACTTTATACAGCAGCTCATCGCTGCTCAGCGCGGTGTCCGCAAACAGCCGCGAGGAAAAGACCAGCTTGCCGTCCGGCGTGTACCCGCCAAAGGTAATGTTGGAGTTGCCGATATTGAATGCCAGAATCATGCATAGCCCTCATTTCAAGTGTGTTGTCTTTATACTATTATAATAAGGAACAAATTGCAAGAGCTTTCCACAAAGCCTTGCGGTCGATGTTGAAAAACATAGCCGCTTCCCCAGCAGCCACCCCTGTAGGGGCGGGGCTCTGCTCCGCCCGCCCCCAAGCCTTCCCCTGCGGGGGAAGGTGGCCCCGCAG
>ENA-OWPB01002709-OWPB01002709.1-human-gut-metagenome-genome-assembly--contig:-NODE-2709-length-11541-cov-3.419032_pt1 | contig 11541 bp, 13 predicted proteins | sample MGYA00248260_ERZ651838 | MGnify/ENA primary metagenome ERZ651838 (study PRJEB26924, sample SAMEA4378304) | human gut metagenome | biome: human gut; feature: human-associated habitat; material: faeces...
TATCTTTCAAAAAACGATATTTTCACCAAGGGGAAAGTCCGCCCTTTTTTAGTCAGAAAACAAAATAATTTTTTTCTCATTTAACTATTGACATTTATTAGCTGGACTTCTTACATTATTTTTAATATCTTTAAAATATTATTTGTTTGATTTTTGATAATCAGCATCTGAACTGATTATCTTTATTTTTTATTGTCAGAGCATTTTTCCAATATTTTCACTATAAACGCTGTAATGACTCCCGTATTTAATCCAAAGCATTTTCGAAGACCGCGGATTACATTATATTCCCCACCGCCTTCTCATACCTGGAAATTTCTTGCCGTACGGATTCTTCCTTCGCCCGGATCCAGGCGGAGCATGACTTCGCCCAACGAAACTGCATCATACTTGCACTCTGCTTTACTTTTCAGCTTCAGATCCATAGTTCCTCCATTATGCACGTATCTCTTTCACGAGAGAAACTGCTTCTTTTGTCATTTCCTTAATTTTTTCAAATTCGCCGGCTTTGATCAAATCAGATTTCACCATCCAGCTTCCGCCACATGCAGCAATTGCATTACATCCAAGATATTCTCCCAGATTTTTGGCGTTTACCCCGCCCGTTGGCATAAATTTCAGCCCAACATAAGGAGATGCAAGCGCTTTAATAGTGGAAATTCCGCCGAACTGAGCCGCCGGGAAAAACTTCACGACTTTCAGCCCTCTCTTTACTGCCTGCGCAACCTCAGACGGAGTGATACACCCCGGAAATACAGGTATCTCTTTTTTGAGACAGTAATCTACTATCTCTGGATCAAATCCCGGACTTACGATAAATTTTGCTCCTGCCGCCGCTTTGTCTACCTGAGCGGTCGTCAGTACCGTACCCGCGCCAACAAGCATCTCCGGATATGCTTCTGTTATCTTTTTGATGCTTTCTTCCGCCGCTGCTGTGCGGAATGTTACCTCGGCGCAGGGAAGTCCTCCCTCGCAAAGAGCCTTTGCCAATGGTTCTGCATCTTTAACGTTCTCGATAACAACGAGGGAACGACGCCTGTTTTTTCAATTTCTACCATTATGTTTTTCATAAAATCAACCTCTCGCTTATTCCATCTTTATTTATAATTCATGTATACTGTCTTTTTCTGAAGATACCCTTCCAGGCCGTACTTTCCGTCTTCTCCGCCTGTTCCGCTTAATTTGAAACCGTTATGGAATGCGTTGATTAACTCACCATTTTCTCGATTCGTATATACTTCTCCGAATTCCAGTTCATTCACGGCCCGCATGATATGTTTTGCATTATTCGTGAATAAATATGCTGACAGACCATATTCACAGTCATTGGAAAATTCAAGCGCCTGATCAAAATTCTTCACCTTCATAACAGGCAGAACCGGACCAAATATCTCGTTCTGAATCAGTTCATTTTTGTTGTCTGTCACCTCGACAATGCACGGATACAGCCAGTTGCCATTTTCTGTAGGCTTTTTCTCCGGCGTCATATCAAGCAGAACCTTACCGCCTTGCTGCTTGGAAAGATCGACCATCTGGGATATTTTCTGTACTTCCGCCTTGTTAACTTTCGGTCCCATAAATGTATTTTCATTCATCGGATCACCAACTGTAATCTTCTTCGTCTCGGCGATCAGTTTTTTTACAAACTCATCATAGACAGCTTCGTGAATATACATTCTCTCATTGCAGGTACATATCTGTCCGCAATTAGAAAAACGGGAAATAACCGCAGCCTTGACAGCTTTGTCAATGTCTGCATCGTCCATAACAATAAACGGCGCTTTTCCGCCCAGTTCCAGACGAACCTCCACGCAATGATCTGCCGCGGCGCGGAAAACTTCCAGTCCGGCATATGTACTTCCGGTCAGTGTAACGAGCCGTGTCGTATCATTTTTCACCAATGCCTCTCCGGCGACGCGTCCCGATCCAGTAATAAAATTCAAAACCCCTGCCGGCAGACTGCTTTCTTTGGAAATGATCTCTGCCAGGCGCATCACTGTAAGAGGCGTCTCTGATGGCGGTTTCACAATCATCGAATTTCCGCAGACGAGCGCGTTTCCAAATTTTCTGGCTGTTAACGCCAATGGGAAGTTCCATGCTACAATTCCAACGGTCACTCCGTATGGGACTCTTTGAATCCATGTCTGTTCGCATTCCAATTCAGATGTAAGAATTTCACCCTCGATTCTTCTGGCAGATTCTGCCGCATAACGAAGAAATCCGCTTGTCCCCTCCACTTCGCCTCTTGCCTGAACAATCGTTTTGCCATGTTCACTCGTAAGGAGTACTGCCAATTCTTCTTTATGTTTGTCGATCAGTCCGGCAATTTCCAAAAGATATTCTCCTCTTTTTTGAGCCGGTATTTTTGCCCATTCTTTTTGTGCTTTCTTTGAAGAACGTAGTGCATCGTCTACATCTTTTTTTGTGCTTTTCGGAACCGTTCCTACGACTTCCTGATTAAATGGATTAAAAACTTCAATTTTCTCGCCTGACTCTGATGGAACCAATTTCCCATTAATCATATTATTCAGTTGCAACATAATTAATTTCCTCCTACAATTCGTTTAATTTACTTTATATGGATTTAACTTTGTCAAGTCAAAAACCACTCCTGTTCCCGCTTCTTTACACGTTTGCAGGTATCCGTCTTTCACGACAAGCGGATCGACTGTATATTTATATATGGGGAAGCTGTGAAACTCTACCATTCCTCTGTTTTCAACTGCCCCGAGCACATTAGCATGAAGCTCCTGCATCCCGTGCGAGTGAACTTCTACGCAATATTTGTCTGCAAGATCCGCCACTTTTAAAAAGCCTGTAATACCACACACATTAGAGCAGTCGCCTATTGGACGTTTTATCCGTGCAAGTTTCATTGCCAGCTGATGTTCATATATCGTGTGCAGATTTTCCCCCATCGCAATGGGAATAGAAGTTGCCTGTCCGATTCTGGCATACGCTTCATAGTCGTCCGGGTTTGTAGGTTCTTCAAGCCATCCGATATGATATTCTTCCATTCTCTGTGCCATACGGACAGCCTGCTCTTCCGTCCAGACCATATTGGCATCGACCATAAAAAGAGCATCCTCGCCAATTAGTTTTCTGACAGCCTTGATTCTCTGAATATCTTCATCTTCATTTTCTCTGCCAAGTTTGATTTTTACTGCTGTATGTCCGGACTCCATCTGTTTTTCTATATTTTCCAGCAGTTCTTTCTCACTGTACATAAGATCGATTCCGCCATAATAGGTTCTGACCTTATCCACGCCTTTGCCGCGCAGATCTTTCAGTGCGATACCGCGTGTTTTCAATTCTATATCCCAAAATGCGATGTCTAAAGCAGAGATTGCAAATGAGGCGATTCCGCCCCGCGCGACATAATGAATGTGCTGATTCATATAATCGTTCATTTCTTCAGGGGAACTTATTGGCACGCTGATCAACTGCGGAACAAGGTCTTGTTCCAACATTTTGGCAATCGCAACGCCACCAAACCCGCCTGTGTACGTGTAACCGACCCCGGACTGTCCGCTTTCCAGAGTTACAGTCGCCGTAATCAGTTCAAAGTTGTCGTGCTTACCGTGAAGCGCATCTACCAAATTCCCTTCCAGCGGCACTTTGTAATAATCAATACCGATTTTTTTAATTTTATTGTCCGTCATAATAACCGCTCCTTTTTCTTCGTACACATTACGTGCACACTCCTGATTATTCAAACACAATGAGCGTCTTTACAACATCCTGCCCGTTTGCGATTGTCTCCTCAAAAGCCTGTTGAATATTGTCGATAGAATATTTTCTGGAAATCATCTTTTCAGCGTCTATTTTCCCTTCTTGCAGCCACTTCATAACTTTCGGGAATTGAAAGCAGTTCATCCGGGAGCCCACGATGCTTAACTCCTTTTTCGTGATTAATACCGGAGGAATCTCGGCCGGGTTTCCGTCAAAACCGATGCAGGCAATTCTTCCCCTAGGAGCGGCATATTCTATGGACTGTTGAAAGAGAGGAGTTACGCCTACCGCGTCTATTACGACGTCCAGTCCGCCCGGTGCAAATTCTTCGATCATATCCTTAACCGACTCCTTCTTGCTGTTGACAACCTTATCAGCTCCAAGAGCCAACGCCTTTTCAAGCTTTGAATCGACAACATCCGCTACGATAATACGACAGCCAAGCCCTTTTGCAGCCTGAACAATTGACAAACCTATCGTTCCGGCTCCGATTACAATAACATTATCACTCTTCGACGCTGCAGTCCGCTCCAAAATGTTTGCGGCAATTGAAAACGGTTCTGCAAGCGCGGCATGTTCAAAACTGATGGATGCGTCAAAAGGATACAAATGTTTCTCATGCACAACGATATAATCCTGATATCCTCCGTCCATTTGCACGCCATAGCATTTTACATTTTCGCATACATTCGGATATCCTTTCTCACAAGTCGGACACTCTCCACATGCAAATACCGGATCCAATGTCACTCTGTCCCCGACTTTTACGCTCTGTACTTTTTCTCCGACGGCCGTTACCTCGCCGGATAATTCATGCCCCATCACTCTGGGCAGGGTAACGTCTGCACGGCCTTCGTTAAAAATATGAAGATCCGTTCCGCAGATACCGACTGCTTTCACCTGAACCTGAACGTCATATTCATTTTTAATCTCCGGTTTTGCCCCTTCTGTAACTTCAATTTTCTTTACCTCGGTTAATTTTGCAATTCTCATATTTTTCACTCTTTCTCCTTGCTTTAATCATTAAAGGTTCGCTTTTTTATCTCACCATTTCAAAATCTTTTCCTTTTTGTTCGTGCGAATCTATAACAGCCTTGACTTCGCTGTATAAAGACGCCTGCATATCCCCTGGAATTGTGCTTTTGATTGCTCCCGTTGCATTGCCAAATTGCAATGCCTTCAGACAACTTCCATCCGCACTCAAAACTCTGTACAACACGCCGGAAATATATGCATCTCCACTTCCGATCCGGTCTACTACTTCTATATTTTCATAGGGGGATTCTTCATAAAAGGTATTGCTCTTTTTTTCATATATGACAGATCCAAAGGTATGTATTTTCGGTGAATGAACAATACGCTGAGTGGAGGCAACTACACCGATATCATACTCCTCGGCAAACTCTTTCATCGTTTTTTTTACGTCCCCGCTCTTTTTAAAAGTAAGCCTGGCTGTGTCCTCCGAGCAAAAAAAGATGTCGACAAAGGGAAGTATCTCCTCAATCGATTTCCTCGCTTCTTCTCCTGTCCAGAGATTGCTCCGAAAATTACATCAAATGATATCAGCGCGCCGTTCTCTTTAAATCTTTTTATCATCTCGAACGCTGTGGCTTTTATCGAATTGCTCAGCGCCAATGTAATGCCTGTGGTGTGAAAACATCTTGTCAGCGAATACATAGATGCCGGAAATTCATCCGCGGAGAGCCTGCTCATAGAAGTATGCGCTCTGTCATATACAATTCTTGGCTTTCTTGGATATGCTCCATTTTCATAGTAATAGATTCCGACTCTTCCATCTTTTTCATCGTCATTCATAAGATAGTCATCACTACCCCCCCCCTACAAATCTGACTCTATTTCTTGCAAATTCACCAATATCATTATGAGCAAGTTTCGATATAATGCCAGCTCTAAGTCCAAGCAGCGCAGCGCAGCTTAAAACATTCAGTTCCGCCCCTCCGACCTGTTTTTCAAACGTCTCTCCTCTTACGAGTTTCTCATTCATTGGCGGAGATAATCTCAACAAGATCTCTCCAAGCGCTAAAACATCAAACATCTTTTCCTCCTGTTTGATCAAAAAATATATATGTATGGAGAATGTGCAAACATTCCCCATACATTACGGCAACAGTAATCATTATTTCTGCTTTCACTTACTCTTACGGCTGTTTTCCAATGTATGCCAAAATACCGCCGTCCACATATAAAACATGTCCGTTCACAAAATTAGACGCATCTGATGCAAGGAACACAGCGGGACCGGCAAGATCTTCCGGGTCTCCCCAACGTGCCGCAGGCGTTTTTGCAAGGATAAACTGATCAAATGGATGTCTGCTTCCGTCCGGCTGTTTCTCTCGAAGCGGAGCCGTCTGAGGCGTTGCAATATATCCTGGTCCAATACCGTTACACTGAATGTTATATTCGCCATATTCTGAGCAGATATTTCTTGTCAGCATTTTCAGTCCGCCTTTGGCTGCCGCATATGCAGACACCGTTTCACGACCAAGCTCACTCATCATGGAGCAGATGTTAATGATCTTTCCATGTCCCTTTTTAATCATGGAAGGAATGACAGCCTTTGATACGATAAACGGTGCGTTCAAATCTACATCCACAACCTGTCTGAACTCGTCCGCCGTCATATCACACATTGGAATTCTCTTGATTATGCCTGCATTATTTACAAGAATATCGATAATTCCAACTTCTTTTTCTATTTTTTTAACAGTATCACTTACTTGCGCTTCATTTGTTACATCGCATACATAACCGTGAGCTTCGATACCGTATTCTTTATATGCGGCCAGTCCCTTCTCGACCAACTCTTCCTTAATATCGTTGAAGACAATCGTTGCGCCCGCCTCGGCAAATCCTTTTGCAATCGCAAATCCAATACCATAAGACGCCCCCGTTACCAAAGCTACTTTTCCTTCCAGTGAAAAATTGTTTTTACTCATTTTTTTTCCTCCCTAACTAATATTTGTTTACATCCTACATCGCATACTCTGACTTCTGACTCATATAAATCGCCAACCCATTTCCTACAAATATTAAAATACCTTGTACGATCAACTGATCATAAAATGGTATGCCTATAATATTTAATCCATTTGTTAAAATTGCCAGCAGGGTTATGCCGATAAGTGTTCTGATAATGGAGCCTTCGCCCCCGTTCATACTCGTACCGCCTAGCACTACCCCTCCCAGAATAATCATCAGCAACGTATCGCCAACTCCGGGAATACCATTTCCCAGATTGATTATGCTGATAAATCCGGCAATTCCCGCGAATAGCCCGGCAAATACATAGACGCTCATTTCAACAAATCTTACGTTGATTCCTGTATACTGTCCGGTTTTTTTGTTTGCTCCTGCAAGAATTACATAACGCCCCCAGGTTGTTTTTGTAATAAGCACTGCGCTGAGCAACAGCAAGACGATACTGATTAAGAAGATAACCGGAAGCCCTGCCAAGGATTGAAAACCAAATTCGACCAACGGTTTTGGCGTTCCTTTGACCGCAATACCCTGCGACACTACAAAGGCGATCCCCCTCGCTACCAGCTGCGTCCCCATTGTGGTGATAAAGGGAACCATCTTCCCATAGCCGATAAGCAAGCCATTGATACACCCTATGACAAGACCGACAGCAACAGCTGTCAGGATTCCCAATGTTATACTATGCGTGACGTTCATGACATATCCCGCCAGAACTGCGCTGGAACTTATAACCGTCGCAACAGATAAATCAATTCCTCCGGTCAGCAGAACCATCGTTTCTCCGATTGCCGCAATCATAACAACCGCATTCCCCGCCATGATTGTCTGCGCATTGCTCGATGTCATAAAATGCGGGGAGACAACTGTAAATGCGAGTATCAGTACAAGTATGATAAAGACCGCCGGATATCTTTTCGAAAAGTCGATGGCTATATTTTTGATTCCTACTTTGTTTTTTGTTTTTACATTTTCCATGACACGACTCCTACACAGTACTTTATTTTTTTAATTTATTTTGCGCCCCAGATTTTATCTTTATTAGCCTCTGCATCTTCATGGGTATAATAAACTCCCGGGATGAGATTTGTACGTTCTACTTTTTCGCCTTTAATCAAGCTGCCTGCCAGCTTAACCGCAGTTTCTCCGATCGTCTGCAGATCCATTACAAGGAATCCGTCGGCCACTCCTGAAACAGTCGCGTCATACCCGTCCTTCGAGCCGTTTACGCCATTCACGAATATATGACCCTCTTCACCGACAAGAGCATCTTTTCCAAGATCCCTGAGAACCGTTTCTACGCCCGGAATAAAAGAATCCGTTCCGCAGAATACGCCCTTGATGTCCGGATTGGCCTGAAAGGCGTTCTGCGTCGCTTCCAGAGCTGTCTCTGAATCCCAGTCCGTAGGCATTTGAATAACTTCTAAGTTTTTCAGTTTTTTCATGCCTTCATTCCATCCGGTGCTTCGGTCAATACCGTTTTGATCATTTAAAGCTCCTACAAGTTCTAATACTTTTACTGTGCCTTCTTCATTTGCCAGAGCTTCTGCCATTGCCTCTCCACAAGCTTTTCCATCTGTAATGGACTCTGGGCCTACATAAGTATCGGTTGCCTCACTGTCCGGAAGATCTCTGTCAAATGCTATGACTGGAATATTGGCATTTTTAGCCTTCATCAAAGCTGTTTCTATTGTATTCTGATCTACTGCGCATACGATAAGCGCCGCCACTTTTTTGTTAATCAGCGTTTCAATCTGAGAGTTCTGCGTCTGAGCATCCCCGTCCGCCACAACTTCTTCAATGTCATAGCCTTGTTTTTTTGCTTCTTCTTTAATTGCGTCCGTCTCACTTACCCGGCTTTCAAACTGCTGATCCACGGATAATCCCAGAAGTTTAGAATTTGGCTCGCCGCCCTGCTTCTTGTCCGCGTTGTCTTTCGTACTGCCGCATCCCGCAACAGTCGCTACCACCATAACCGCCGCCATCACCATTACTAAAAGTTTCTTTTTCATTTTTTTCTTCCTCCTTTTTTTTTGGGGTTCATTAATATTTCAACATCCCGCTATACTGCATGTCGTATTCTTTCTGCTTTTTGCTCCAGCATAGCTTTGGATTGTCTTAACGAAGATATTCGATCCACAACGACCGCTACGATCAGAATCAGTCCTTTTACTGTATCATAAATAAACGGAGATGCTTCCATTAGGTTTAATCCATTATTGATTAAAATCAAGAATATGGCTCCGATTACACTTCCAAAAACCGTCCCGCTTCCGCCCGAGAGTTTCGTTCCGCCCAAGACAACGGCCGCAATGACTGTAAACTCCATGCCGATTCCCATACCCGACTGAAGGCCGCCTATTCTTCCTATCAGAATCAACGCTGCCAGGCCGGCGGCAAATCCTCCCGCCGTATATGCGAGGATCGTAACGGTTTTCACCGGAAGTCCTGATTCTGTAGCGGATTTTTGAGAATTGCCTATCGCTTTTATGTATGTGCCGAATTTCGTTTTTTGCAGTAAATATACTCCCACCAACAGGCATATGATAAACAGGACAGTCGGCACGGGTATTCCAATTATTTTTCCCGTCCCCAAAAATCCCACGGATTTAGGAACCGGGATATTGCCCGCATTGGTAATTTGCAGTGCCAGTCCGCGATATACATTGTAAGTCGCCAGTGTCGTAATAAACGGCGCCATTTTTGTTTTGACAATCAGCACCCCGTTCAGCGCTCCAAGAAGACTCGCACAGACAATTGTAATCCCTATGGCCGCCCATGCCGATACGTCGCTATTGACCATCTGCGCAAACAAGGACCCAGTAAAAAACAAAATCGCGCCCACGGAGATGTCTATTCCTCCCGTCAAGATGATAAACGTCATGCCAACCGCCATAATTCCCGTATAACTCGACTGTACAAATATATTTTTTAAATTATCAAGCTGAATAAAAGCAGGTGACAGTTGGGACAGTATAATAGTCAGACACACGGTGGCCAAAACGATTGAAACCCACTTTTCTTTTGCAACTATCTTCTTTATCTTCTTTATCTTATCCATCCTACGTCTCCTCACACTTATTTATATTGCCAGAAGAACTGGCCGCCATTGAAATAATTTTAACCGAATCAAATTCTTTGCGATCCACCTCTCCCACCATATGACCGGCCCTCATTACGATAATCCTGTGAGACAGGCTCAAAAGCTCCGGAAGATCCGACGATACCAATATAACTGCCGCGCCGGCTTTCGCCAATTCCGTGATCTTATTATGTATTTCGAATTTAGCGCCGATATCGACGCCCTTGGTAGGTTCGTCCAGTATAATGATATGGGGATTTGTAGACAGCCACCTCCCAATAATAACTTTTTGCTGATTGCCTCCGCTTAAGCGTTCCACCTTTGCTTCAATATGCGGAAGCGCGACATTCATTTGCTGTGAAACCTCAACAGCGCGTTTTTGTTCATCTTTGAAACCGAAGCCCTTGATTTTTCGATTTACATAATTACAGACAGATGCCGCCGATAAGTTTTCGCGCACGGAACGTATTCCAAAAAGGCCGTTCGCTCTCCTGTCCTCTGTGACAAGGCAAATCCCCAGTTCTTTCATTCTTTTTATCGAAACCGGCGAAATCAACTTTCCATCGACATAGATGTCCCCTGTGGCTTTCCTGATGCCGAAAATAGACTCGACAACCTCTGTCCGTCCCGCGCCTACCAAGCCCTGCAGTCCAAGGATTTCTCCTTTGTTTACATGGAAGGATATGTCCGCAAAATCATAGGAATTTAATTTCTCCACACGCAGCGCCTCTGTATCGCTTGGCGTTCCTATGTCTATGTCGGATTCGCTGATCATCCGCCCAACCATCATCGCTTCCAATTCGTTTTGCTGAACGTCCTTTAAATTTCCCTCTCCGACCTGCCGTCCATCCCGAAGACAAATGTATTTATCGCTGGCGCGGAATATCTCATCCATGAAATGAGAGATAAATAAAATTGCAACTCCGTTCTTTTTTAATCTGTCCATGATTTCAAAAAGCTTTTCTCTTTCCGGAACAGTCAGCGACGTAGTAGGCTCGTCTAAAATCAACAGCCTGTCTGAATAAAGCAGCGCCTTTGCGATCTCTACCAGCTGCTGCTTGCCCATGCCCAGCGTATCTACTATGGCATTTGTGTCAATGTCCGCATTCAAAAAATCAAGCTGTTTCTTTGCGATTTCGTCTGCTTTTTTCCAGTCGATATTCATTGCCTTGCCCGGCAGCTGCATGATACATATGTTTGCGGCTACCGACAGGCTTTGAAACAAACTCAGTTCCTGATGCACTGCACAGATGCCGTGTTCCCGCCCATTGATCTGCTGAACCTCTTTCCCATCTATGTATATCTGCCCGTCCGTTGGTTTCAGCAGGCCGCACAGCATATTTTTCAAAGTAGATTTTCCTGCGCCGTTTTCGCCTACCACTGCAATGACCTCTCCTGGAAAAACATCGAAAGATACATCATCCACAACGGTTTTTTTTCCAAAAGTTTTTTTCAAACCTTTGACAGACAACAAGGGGGGCTCTTTTTCCCAAATTCTGTTCATCTATCCATTCCTCCCGTAACAACAAGTTTCTTTGTTCAGTTATTATATTATCAAATCCTGCCCTGTATTTTAATTAACTATTTTTGTTCTTCATTCAATTTTTTTTATATTTCTTTTTTTTAAGTTTTATAGTATCCTAGATATGAAAAGATATTGATTCAAATACGAATGATGGAGGTATGCAATGAAAAATATACTCCTTTTTTTTAAAAATCACAGAGAGAAT
>ENA-OWPB01002712-OWPB01002712.1-human-gut-metagenome-genome-assembly--contig:-NODE-2712-length-11539-cov-3.337861_pt1 | contig 11539 bp, 9 predicted proteins | sample MGYA00248260_ERZ651838 | MGnify/ENA primary metagenome ERZ651838 (study PRJEB26924, sample SAMEA4378304) | human gut metagenome | biome: human gut; feature: human-associated habitat; material: faeces...
AAGTTCCGATCACTTTATTATAAGAAAGATAAGTGTTATCCGCTTCGCTTTCATCGCTTGCTATAGAATATTCAAAAGTCTTCTCCTGTACCTCATCAAATGGCTTCTGCAAATGAATCACTGAGTTTACGTCCTTTTTGTCATAGTGACACAGGTATTCCTCGTCAAGCCAGCGAAGTTTTTCCTCCATATCCATATCTCCGTACAGATAAATATAACTGTTGGACGGATGGTAATATGTTCTATGGAAATCAAGAAACTGCTCGTAAGTAAGCTGTGGAATCACCTCCGGATCTCCTCCGGACTCATTTGCATAGCAGTTATCCGGGAACAAAGTATTCAGAACAACCCGATCCAGAACTCCCTCCGGTGATGAAAATGCTCCCTTCATCTCATTGTATACCACTCCATTGTAGGAAAGCTCGCCATCTTTTTCATCCAGCTTGTAGCTCCAGCCCTCCTGACGGAATGTCTTATCATGATTGTAAATATTCGGATACAAAACCGCATCCATATATACATGCATCAGATTCTGAAAATCCTTATCATTGCAGCTTGCCACCGGATAAACAGTCTTATCCGGATACGTCATTGCATTTAAAAATGTATTCAAAGATCCCTTCACCAGCTCTACAAATGGATCCTTTGCCGGGAAATTCTTTGACCCGCAGAGTACGGAATGCTCCATAATATGCGGAACTCCTGTACTGTCTGACGGCGGTGTCCGAAATGCAATGCTGAATACTTTGTTATTGTCATCATTCTCAACAAGCAGGACTCTCGCACCGCTTTTCTTATGCTTTAAAAGCTTTCCTTTCGCTTTAATACCCTTTAAATCTTCGTCTTTTAATACTTCATACGTCGTTAAGTCTTTTACACTCATAAACTTTCCGATGTTCTCCTTTCTCATACACTGAGGCTATTATATCACATTTTTCTACAAAATAAACTGTAAGCCCTTTGGAATACATGAGTATTTTTATCCATCAATAAATACCGCCTATAAAATGTATCTGCAAATCATCAGAATTTTCAAAGCTGAAAACTAAAAAAGGTCCACCGGACCTTTTTGTCGTATGCTTGGCAACAAAAAAAAACATCTGCTCTTTAGAAATATCCTAAAAACCGGATCCATTTCTTAAGGCAAATGTTCTTTTAGTTCATCTATTCTTCTTTTCCTGTAATTGCACGGATCACAAAAAGTGTTCCTGTCATCAGCACAATACCGATTGGCAGACAAATCCATGCGTTCTGTACAAATCCTGCAATGACATAAGTCACAAAGGATACTGCTGCCACAGTCATAGCATATGGAAGCTGTGTGGATACGTGATTTACATGATTGCACTGCGCTCCGGCTGACGCCATGATCGTCGTATCAGAGATTGGCGAACAGTGGTCACCGCATACCGCACCTGCCATGCAGGCTGAGATAGAGATAATCATCATCGTTTCATTTGTTCCCTGGAATACAGCAACTACGATTGGAATCAAAATCCCGAATGTTCCCCAGGAAGTTCCGGTCGCAAATGCAAGGAAACAACCCACCAGGAAAATAATTGCCGGGAGGAAATTCACAAGTCCTGTCGCAGCCGTCTCCATAACTCCAGCCACATACTCTGCCGCACCAAGACTGTCTGTCATAGCTTTCAGTGTCCATGCAAATGTCAGAATCAGGATTGCCGGCACCATAGCCTTGAATCCGTCCGGAATACATGCCATAGAATCTGTAAACTTCAGTACTCTTCTAAGTGCATAGAAAATAACCGTAATCACAAATGCGAAGAAGCTTCCAAGCATCAGTCCGACTGACGCATCACTGGCTGAAAATGCTTCTACAAAACTAACACCACTGAAAAATCCTCCACTGTAAAGCATTCCGGTAATACAGCAGCCAATCAGTACAAGAATTGGAAATACAAGATCGATCACGCCGCCTTTTTCCTCAACTACATCATCCTGTGCATCTGCATACGGTCTGTCCGGTGTAGTATAGATATCTCCTCTTAATGCATTATCTTCATGGACACGCATTGAGCCATAGTCAATCTTTAACACAACAAGAAGAACCATGGTCAGGATCGTCAGAAGTGCGTAATAGTTAAATGGAATGGCACGAAGAAAAATGGAAAATCCGTCCTCTCCCTCTACGAATCCGGTAACTGCTGCCGCCCATGAGGAAATCGGTGCAATGATACATACCGGGGCTGCCGTAGCATCGATCAGGTAAGCTAACTTCGCTCTTGATACCTGATGCTTATCTGTGATCGGTCTCATAACACTTCCAACGGTCAGGCAGTTAAAGTAATCATCAATAAAAATCAAAACTCCAAGCACGATTGTAGCAAGCTGGGCTCCGATTCTTGTCTTAATGTGCACGCTCGCCCAACGGCCAAATGCAGCGGAACCTCCTGCCTTATTCATCATGCACACCATGATTCCGAGAATAACAAGAAATACTAAAATTCCCATATTATAGCTGTCTGTCAGAACCCCTACAATACCATCCTGGAATACATGAAGTACTGTATTCTCAAATGAAAATCCTGACCAGAAAAGTCCTCCGATCACAATTCCTACAAATAAAGAACTGTAAACTTCTTTTGTGATCAGCGCCAGCACAATCGCTACAACCGGTGGCACTAGCGCCCAGAAAGATGCATACATCTTTGGCACATACTCTGCTGCCTCTTCTGCTGCAAAAACTGTGACAGAACTCATAGCCAGCATCAGAAGACAAACTACAGCCCCCCAGGCTACCAGTTTTCTCTTTTTCAACATAATCTCTACTCCTTTATGTAATTTAATATTTTCGGAATAAAGCTCTGCCTGGTTATATCTTTTCTACCACAAATCTTATACCTGTTTTTCATACCTGTCATGAAACATTTTCCCATTTTCATGTCAACTATAAATCTAAATAGAAAAACCGTGAATGCATCTGCGTCGTGCACTCACGGTATAATTCATCAGTCCAAATATCCCGTTCTTTCTCCTTACGGTCTATTCTTTATTATACTCTGATAGCGCTCCACCGATGTGACAGTTCGCAACATATTCTGCTGCGCCCCAGGAAATATACTTGGGATCATATATTTCCTTCGGCGGTCTCCCCTTTCCCAGATGACAGCTTCCCTCGCCATCGTCACCTGCTACTGATGAATCCCGCACCTCTATCAAGCAAATTCTTTATTCACATAATACTTTTTATCACCTATGTTAAAAAAAGTCAATCCTTTTTCTTATATTTTATCGTTACTTTTTTATCATTTTTTATTATTACTGTTTACTATATTTTTTCTACCCGGCATGGTACAGATTTAATAAGTACAAATCCGGTCATCGGATCTGCATAATCCAGACTGCAAAGATCATTTACATTTCCATGCTTCCAAGGTTCGGACATATAAGCACTTCCACCTCCATGTGGAATATGAATTGCATGTCTTGCAATGCCTCGGATCTTTGCTTTAAATGTTCCATTTGCAAATGGTGTTGTGACCTTTACCATATCTCCATCTTCAATGCCAATCTCTTTTGCATCCTCTGCACAGATATCTACAAGCGGATATGGCTCAATCGCTGTAATTCCATCCAGATTTGCTCCAAATACACCCATACGATTGTTGCTTCTGGCACCACTTGTCATAGTAAATGTATATTCTTCACCCGCAAGCTCTGGAATCGAGCGAATATCTTTATATTCCGGATATGGTACAAAACCATTTTCTTCCAAAATCGTAGAACAGATTTCCAGTTTTCCGGATGGTGTTGGGAAACCAGGTTTTCCGTCTGCTCTTAACTCGCCAGTTTCATATTTTTTATAATGTCTTTCCTGCTTCTTTCCTGATCCACCGCCAAAATCTCCTGCGTACGGTGCTGTTCCGCTCAAAAGCCACTCTCTTAGCTCTTCCTCTGTCTGTGGAAGTTTATCTCCAAATCCAAGTTTTTCAGCAATAGCACCCATAATCAATACATCATTTTTTGACTCTCCGACCGGTGTAATTAATGGCTCTACAATATGTGGACCTTCCGGTCCAGATACTGCCTTTGGTACCTCAAACAACGAACAGGCCGGAAAAACCACATCTGCATATCTGGCATCTTCTGTATAGTAACGATCCAGAACGATCAGGCAATCTAATTTCTTATATGCTTCACGCCAGCTTTTACTGTCTGGGAATGACAATGCCGGCGATCCTCCTAAAATCATAAGTCCGCGTACCGGGTATGGATCATCTTCCAATACTGCTTTCGGGAAACGTGAAAACTGTCCCAAACCACTGAATTTATAAAATAACGGAAATTCGTCTACTCCGATTGGTTTATTATCCTCTGGTATTTCAAAAAGCTTTGGAGTCTCCAATCCTTTTGCATTCAGATAAATTGCACCTGGCGCGTCCAGCTTTCCGGTAATCGCCCACAATACAAAGATTGCCCGGTTATTCTGAATTGCACTGATCTGGTACTCCAGACCTGTATAGGAAACAAGTGGGATTTTTGTTGTAGAACAGAAAATATCTGTCAATTTTTCTATATCACTAACCGGAACTCCACACCATTCTGACAACTGTTCCATATTCTGTGTATCCAGATATGCTTTAAATTCTTCAAATCCACGCGTATATTTTTCAACAAATTCATGATCATAACGTCCACTGTCAATAATCAGCTTCAGCATTGCAAGAGCCAGCGCTCCATCAGAGCCAGGTGTAACCGGAATCCACCAGTCTGCAATCTTGCCAAGCCCTTCCTGCCTCGGATCAATGACAATCAGTTTCGCTCCCCGTTTCTGTGCCTCCTTAATGCGGTGCAACATCACCTGCGGTCCGTCATCACTGGCAGAATTCTTTCCCCAGGAGATAATATAATCACTTTCTTCTATTTCCTGCACCATCATTCGTGTATTCAGACCCATAAGTGTTCCAGGCGTCACTGTACTGGATGCCAGATTACAGATAGAACCACAGTTCATATCATTTGGTGAACCCAGGTTTACAAGGAACTTTCCTTTTCCACTTCCGTCTCCCACACCGCACAATCTGGTCACCGGAAGTCCAAGAATACCTCTTCCATAATAAGATGCTAGAGATCTGCCGCCATATGTATCCGCTGTTTTCCGCAGTAATTCCGCCGCCTTACTGACAGCCTCTTCCCAGCTGCACTCGCGGAATTTTCCTTCTCCACGCTCACCAACTCGGATCAATGGACGTTTGATACGCTTTTCCCCATAAAGAATATCTGGTACCAGTGCTCCTCTCGGACATAATCTTCCTTTCGGAGATTCCCTGTCCGGTTCTGCTTTCACAATTTTCCCATTTTCAATGGTATAAACTACTGCACAGCCGCCCTGACATAAACCACAGGTTCCATTTTTTACCATAATGCTTCCTCCCATCTGTAAAATACGTACTATTTATAGTTTAACACTCCCTACAATAGTGCTCAAATTGTTAATCTCTATATATAAACTTCAGTTATAGATTAAAAGAGCGCTCACCTTACAATCATATAATAAGGTGATGCGCTCTGCTTTCCTGTGAAACTTTCTGTCTGTTATTTTCTTTTTGCATATAACAACTAATGAACAATTACTTTTTTTCTATTTTCTTTTTATATTCGTAAGTCCCAATCATAATTCCTCCACAAATCAACATCAGACCTGCCAGAGTTTTTATATCTGCGCTGTCCCCGGTCTTGACCGTCATGCTTTTTTGTTTGGCTTCCGGTGCCTGATATCTGTTCATAAAAACAGGATCAACTTTCTCGCCTTTTGCATTGTATGCAACAATAAGTGACTGCAGCCTATCTGTCTGCTCATTTCTCATAATATAGACTTCCAGGGAATACTCGGACTGGTCATATGTCCAGTTTCTTCCATCACCGGCCACCTGACTGATTGTATATCTGTACACCCCCGGCTTTTCATACTGAATTTGAAATGCATCTTTCTTTGTTCCTGTTATCTGAACTTTTGAAATCTTCGGCATCGGACTTTGTTCATCATTTTGTTTTAATAGAAACGAAAATATTTCGTTTTGTTGCGAGTTTCCAGTAATTTTTAATTTTACAGGAATAGTGACCGTTATCTGCTCCTGTGTATTCTCTACCGCTGTCACATGGTTTGTTTCTACATCTGCCGTCTGGTTTTCTTCTGCACTTGCCGCATGAATTTTCACTGAAGATAGCATCGCTGTAGATATCAGTGCAAAAACTATCATTACCAGCCACATTTTACATTTTCCACACATACATGCCTTCTCTTGTATATTTATCCCCCGCATTTTCTCATTCATTTTCCGTCTCCACATATACTTTTCCACTTCCTTCCTCCGAAGCACTGCTGTGCACAATCCTGCATATAAGAACATGTCTTGCATTGGTTCCACTTGTGGAACAGGTCGACAGTGCTACCATCTGATCTTCCGTCGTAAGTTCTTCTCCTCTTGTATGCTGCGCCTGTTCATAAATGCGTTTCAAAAGCTCTTGCCTTTCCGATACATTATCCCACTGGATTCGATAAATATATTTGTCGTATGCATCTACTGTAAGAAATGCAGCTGTTTCCAAGTCCAGCACCCGGTCTGGCAGATATATTTTCCCGGTTGTATTTTTCTGAAAAAATGTTTCATCACTATATTTATCCAGATCGCCGAACATTTTTCCTGCCTGCATATGATGCCCCATAAGTACCATATATGGATCTGTAAATTTCCGGTTATTCTGACAGTCCAAAAAGATACTTCCGGATATCTCCGGATTTCCAAGTGCATCCTTATCCAGATATTCAAAATTGTCCTCTCCCTGAACGATTGGATAGTCGATTCCTGTATGATCCATAACGACCCATCCACATACATCCGGATTCATAGCCATAAGCTGACTGAAATTATAAGAAAGTCCTTCTGCCTCATCTGGTTTATATTCTACCATCGTTTTCAGTGCATTTTCCGAGCCATCTAAAATGCTCCAGTTGTCCCACAACGCATAACCGGCATAGGCGAGGCAGCATAAGAAAATAACTGCCGCCACGCCATTTACAACCATATCAAGTCCTTTGGTCAGATAATACTCCGGCGTTCGTTTCATCCTTAGATTCTCTTACGACGGAAAAATACGAGGCATCCACAAAACGCTGCTGCAAATGCAAGAAGGACTGGGGCAAAATGAAGGATCACACCTGTCGGTGGAGTAACTGTGTCAATATTGGTGTAAGCAACTGTGTTTGTTGTATCCAGATTAATTGTTCCATTCGCACTCTTACTTTCAACTGCTTTTCCACCATTCACGCTGACATTTGTTGTATCATACCCTTTTGAGTCAGTCTCCTTTACAGTATAGGCTGCCCCTGCCGGGAGATTTTTAATTTCAAACGTCTCGCCGTGTTTCAGTGTAAATGTAGTTTCCTCTCCATTTGTCACGGTAACATCTGCTTTGTTTGTAGAATAAGTTCCGTCAATTCCATTTACAATAACAGTAAAAGTAAATTCATCATTTTTATTTGCAGCACTTCCGGAAACAGTTTTTGTTATTTTTAAAGATTCTGCATCAGCTTCTGTATTTTCAAATCCTGCCCCTTCACTTTTCTGATTGGTTGCCACACTCGTTGTTGCAATGCCTGATACCTTTAAATTTCCTGTCTGGGATCCGTTATCTTCTGTCTCCCATACAACCTGAACATCTAACAAATAAGACTGATCAGAATATGCAATATTGGGATTGTGTCCCGGATTCTCACTTAACATGAAGTGATATAACCCCGGAGCTGTAAATCTAATTCCGTCGAATAACTCATCATAAGACAATGTTTCACTGGAGCTTGCTCCGCCTGCTGCCTTTGTCTTCCATGCTGATGTAATCTGCGCCGTCTTTGTGGCATTATTCTGTGTCATTTCACTTCCATTAAATGTCGGTGTGCTCGAAGCATTGGTTCCGATTGCATCAGAACCTGTGTACTTTAATGCAAAATCAAATGTTTCTGAATCATTGAGTAATCCATTTTCCGCAACTGACCAGGTATTGGTAATCTGCCTTCCAGGGCCAGAATATCCATTAACACTAATTCCCTGTGTTTGCGAATTCGCTGCAAATGCAGTTAATGACATGCCCATAAGCATTGCTGTGGACAGCATAGATGCTACCAGTTTTTTAGTAAACTTTCTCATACCTTACATTCCTTTCCATATTCTAAAGCAACTTTTTTATTTCTTTTTTGATTATATATTTCTCCTTCGGATCACAGTGATAACAAGTCCCCGGATCTCGTTTTTCGATACTGCTCCCAGTGTCCTGCTGTCTCTGGACACACTGTGATCATCACTTAAAATATAATATTGCTGACTTTTAAGCGTTACTTTTCCTGTACCATTTTCATTTCCCGGGTTATACATATCTTCCTGGTTTATATCTGCCTGTGTATAACCATTTATGACAAGCTGTCCGTCCTTCGTAATTTCCACTGTCTCACCAGGCATCGCCGCAATTCTTCCGACCATCTCTACTCCTCGCTTTTCATATACGACTACATCACCTCCCGTATATGAGTCCTGCAGGCGGTAGTATAATAACAGATCTTTGTCACCGATTGCCGGTTTCATATCGCTTCCATACTCAAATGTCACTCCGAACACACACCTGAACAGAAGCACAAGAAAGACCGCAAGAAATGCTGCTTTTCTAAGATCACTGCCACGAAGCTTCCGAAGTATCGTTCTCTGCCTTCTTTGCCGGATTACCTCTTCCGTACTGCCTGCCCGGTTAGATTGTATACTCTGCTCCATGTTTCTCCTTTAATTGCATGCGAAACTTTTCTTCCTGGATAAAAAAGACTCTACGATACATTTCGTCCAGAATCAGAAGCTTATCCCACACTTCCTGTTCATCAACCAGTCCAAATATTCTGTGAAATTGCATAGTTTCAATAACATGTGCAATATCCTTTACCGATGATGCATGCCTGGCTTTCCGAAGCCACTCTTCATTTTTCCTCTTGTTCTTATTCTCCTTTTTGTTCTGTCTCATACATTTCTCTTTCTTCTGGCATATCCATATCCCAATGCCAGCACTGCGATACAAAGAATCAGCACATATGGAAATGTCATCATGGCAATCCCTGTCACTGGCTGCTGCTCCATCTGATTTGTAAATGCAGCTGTAACATTCGTATTGTCAATATTAAGCAGGAGGCCATCCTCCTGGTCATATCGTTCGTCTGCACCATTTACAGCAACAGAAGCCCAGTAATCTCCACTTTCTTCCTTGATTCTGATATCTCCAGATGTGACCTGCTGTATTGCAGCTGACTCACCATTCTTCAAAATGATACGTGCAATTCCTGACTGGTCAAATGTAATCTTTGAAGCATGTGCTTCGGAATCCTGTGTCCCTGTATAAATTACATCGAATGTCTTTCCTGCCAATCTGGATGCAGTCAGTACAAATGCGAAATGTTCTGACGGATTTGCCGCACTGCCTTTTACAGTTTTGGATATGGTCAGATTGACAGGTGTCACATCTTCTACTTTAATCTTCATCCGGCTCAGATAATAGGTATTCCTCGAAACAGTCCGGTAAGAAAACTTGTTATTTGCCGGATCCACATGATAAATACCTGCATAATCTTTATCTGCCCCATCTGTCTTTGGCGTGATAGTCACCCGCCATATCCGTCCATCTTTATCGTAGTTCAGAACAATCCGGTCTTTTTCCTCTGTCAGATATTGATAATTCGTTCCACCAAGTGCTTCTTCCACTTTTGCTTTAAAATCTGTATAAGTAACACCTGGAAGCTTTTGTTCATTGGAAGAAATTGCAAATAATGCCTGATCATTCTGAGCATATAACTCCACTACATAAACCGGTGGATCTTTCTTCAGGATTCCGTCAATATGCCAGCCATCATTCTCCCGTTTCAGAACGTATCCTACAAACATATTGCTTCCAAATACATTTTCAAATTTCTTCTGATCCGTGCTGCTCATAGCCTGAAGAATTGCATGCTCCCAGAGATTTGTAGCATTTTGCACTCGGTTCGCATCTGCTTTATCTCCTGGATTCCAAGATTTATCACTATCAATGGAATAGTAGATGTACCATGTCTGACCATAGTTTTTTACATAAGTCTTTACCGGCTTTTTATTCAACTGATCCAAATCCACCGTAACCGTAAAATACGGAGTATTGTTACCCGAAGGTCCAAATTCATCCATACCAAAATCCTGGTTAATATCTTGTGGTATCACATTACTGTATCTCAGATATATTTTTGCAGTAATCTTACCTGTAGCAGGATAATTATCTGCAAGTACTGCAATATCCTGGTCATCCTGCATCGTATTGTCAATCTGATTTTCATCTATTGTAGTAGCATTTTCCTGATCTGGCACCGCCTCCTCTACAGCCTGTACAGAACTACTGTCTTCCTGTGCATCTGCCGCCAATACATTCATCTGTGACGGCATCAGAAGGCAGAGCCCGAGGAGTAATGAAATCAAACATCTTCTTCCTCTTTTTTTCATGTCTGTAACTCCCTTTCTGTTTTTCAAAACTTTGTTTTTTCAGCCTGCCTATATATATCCTATGAAGAAAGTTTCCAGATTATTCCTAAAATGGCAAAATATAAGCAAGGAAAAGCTGTACACATGACCCTTGATCTTCTGGATCACGCATACAGCTTTATGCCCCTCGTCTCTTTTTACACATCGTCTTCTTCATACAGAAAGCTAATGTATTCATAAATCTTTGCAAAATCTACTTCACATTCTCCCCCGAATATACCCACTGGAACTTTGGAGCTAAATCCATAAATAGACGGTGTTACCTCTGCTTCAAAATCATACACAATAACCTTCTTCCCCTTCGGATCCACCAGCCAGTATTCCCGAACTCCTGCCTCCATATATTTTCCCAGTTTCACATACATATCTTTTTTCTTTGTAGCATCAGAGAGTATCTCCACTGCCAGATCCGGGGCTCCATATATACATTTTCTTGTAATCTTGTCCCTGTCACAGACGACCATAACATCTGGCTGCACCATAGTTTTATCGTCACAATCAAGCTGTACGTCCATAGGTGCAGCCATGACAATACATCTTCCTTTCTGCTGACTGATATATGACCGGATTATATTACACAATTCCGTAGACAGAATCTGATGGATGGCAGTCGGTGAAGCCATATCATAAATCACGCCATCAATAAGTTCAACACGTCTTTCCTTCGGAATTAAATAATAATCCTCTACCGTATAATCACCCTGTCTCTTTTCAGACGTCTCTGGTAACGCTTCACCAATTCTGTCTGTCTGCTTTTTCAATACCCTTTCAAGCGCAATTAAAGTTTCATATCTTGGAGATCTGGTAACTCCCGCAAGAACTTTCTGCACCGTTCCAAGCGGTACTCCCGAAAGCTCTGAAAGTTTCTCATTCGAATAACCAAATTCCTTTTTTCTTTGCTTCATCTCTTCTACCGTCATCGCATCTCCTCCACTGTTCAAGAATGCCTCGGCATTATTGCTGCGAGGCGCGCGTCATGCAAT
>ENA-OWPB01002715-OWPB01002715.1-human-gut-metagenome-genome-assembly--contig:-NODE-2715-length-11535-cov-2.927700_pt1 | contig 11535 bp, 3 predicted proteins | sample MGYA00248260_ERZ651838 | MGnify/ENA primary metagenome ERZ651838 (study PRJEB26924, sample SAMEA4378304) | human gut metagenome | biome: human gut; feature: human-associated habitat; material: faeces...
GGCAGTTCCACCAAGTGACCCTTTGGCATTCGGAGTCATTCCAGTCAAACCATAGGTCTTCACGTACCCGGATGCATCTTTTGTAATTGTCCGAAGCTCGGTCATCGTCGTATCTAAGACGGACTGTGCATATTGCTCTTTCTGGATTCTTACAAAGATCCTGGTGGCTGCACTTAGCGCATTTGCCGCCATCGCCATCATAATGCTGATGAGGAAAAGTGTCACCATCGTCTCGACAAGCGTCGTTCCTTTTTTTTCCTTTGTAAGCTTTCGTATTCCAGGAATCAGATACGCTTGTCCCGTCATTCTTTTTCTGCTTCTTCTCACTGGTCACCACCTCCGTCAGAAGGTGTCTGCGTGTCGGGGCTTCCATATAGATAGAACGTAATCTTCTGTTCTTTTCCGTCTGTATCTGTATAAGTAACTTCTTTTTTATCCAGATCTGTCGATACAGAAAAGACCTGATTACCTTTTGTTAATGTATCTGCATCATAAGCGATAAATGGAATCTCTGTACTGCTTCCATCCGCTGTCGTCTCCGCGTTTTGCAAAGCCTGTATGATCTTTGCATTGTCACTACGGATTTTTTTATTTTCTTTCAGGGAATTGCTACTGTAAGCAATCGCTCCCTCCAAAACTCCCATCAATATCAGGAATATGAAGATACTTGCTACGACTTCCACTAAAGTCTCTCCGGCATTCGCCTTCGTTTTCTTAATTAGCTGCACCTGTACCTCCTCCTTCCTGACTGTCTTTATAAATATTTTCTTCAAATTTACAGTATGTCGGTGATGATCTGAGATATTTATACAGGATTGGCTGGGAAGTATCAATTTTGTAATCTTTTCCGGCGGTATTACCCTCTTTCCAGGAGCCGCCGCTGCCTGTGGCATTCTTGACCCAGACGATCTGCTTCCCATTCTGCTCAAAGCTTACCGGATATTTTTCTGCACGCGTATATTCTGTACTGTAGGTATAAGATGCATCCTCATAATATGCCGTCACTTCCACAGTAAAAATGTACTGGCGGACGGTTGTATTCTCGATGGAATCTATCGTACTGGAATAATTATCACTTGAAACATTATCAATCTGACCACCATTCATGATCTTGTCTATGTCTTCATCTGTATTCTGCTCTTTGGTTAAAGTCACAGACAGATTTCCATAGCCTTTATCCGGTAATGGTGATACTGACAAATCCGACAAATCCGAACCTTTTACAGCGAAATGATACTTTGTACTATCTTCGTAATCAGAATTATACTCCAGATATTTTTCATCATCAAGGAATTTATTGGCAAATGCATAAAATGTTCCATCTCCGGTTACATTGCCACTATCTGTGTATTTTCTGCCATACTTGACCAGCTCGTTTTTCAATACATCTGAGTAGCTTTTTGCGAGCTGATAGCACCGTTCTTCCTTTAATCTCTGGTTTGACTCGGCAGTCAGCATTCCCGCTGTATAGAGGATAGCAGCGGCAAATGCAATGAAAAATGCAGATACGCAGAGCACAAGTGCCATCGATATTCCGTTTTTTGCATTTGCACGCAATTGCTGCCAGCCTTTATATTTCATATATGAAATCTCCTTTGTTACTTTTTCCACTCTATCTTCGTCTCATCTGACTCGATATAAGCTTCACTCTTTTGTATAATCTGTTCCTGATCGACATTCTCTGTTACATTTGCTTTGAAGACTGCCTGATCTGTAATATTAAAGTTATTGTGTGTTACGGCACTTCCATCAGCCGCTCTCATATCTGATACATCTGGAAGCTTCAATGCATAAGTGTATGTGCCATCCTCATTCTGTACAACATCCAGTTGTGTGCCAAGTGTCAGTCTGTAAGTCGGCGTACCTCCGTTTGCTGCCTGATAAGTAGCTTCTACTTCCACACTATAGTCTGGAATGTCAAATCCATGATGGATTTCCGTTGCCGGTGTTCCATCCGGATATGTGGATGCCGTGTCATTTTCTTCAATAGTCTGCCACTGCCATTCCAGTACTTTATAGGTACCGCCTTGTTCATCTTTCTTTTCAACTTCTACCTGACGATGTACCTGAACGCTGACTCCGTCTTTTGTCTCCAGAATTCTGAGGTCTACATCTAAGGATTTCTTATCACCCTGTGCAGTCGTATCCGCAATAGTGCCTTTTAAGCCCAGTCTCAGAATATCTGAACATTCCACACTGTTCCAGCTCAATACAGTACGTTTCGCTGTCCACTCCTGCTCTGTTCCCGGTACATTCGGTGTCGTCGTAACATTTGCAATAAATGTATCATCGACATCGGACGATGTTACCTGCGGTGACTGAAGTTTTACATACGGAAGTCTGTAGCTTTCTGACTTTGTCCACTCGGAACTGATATTTCCGGCACCGGAAGATATTCTTGCATAGAATACAATCCATTTTCCGGCATATCTGACAGACAAATTCTCCAGGCTGTGTTCATAGTCGTGCGTCGATTTTGCATCCATCTGTATGATCGAGCCATCCACCGGATAGGCCTGAATGTATTTGCCAGGGTCTGCACTTTCGGATGATGCCGCCGCTTTCGCATCTGCCTCACTGTTATACACATATGCTTTCAGCAGATATGCACTGCCTCCAGGCGGAACACTCTTGTCATCTTTCGCAGTCAGACTTACGGTCAATCCTCCATCTTCAAACTTATCCGCTGTTATATATTTATTTACGTTGTGCGTCCAGTTCGTCTGCCAGTCTACATCTGGCTTTTCCAGACGTTTCGGTATCTCTAATTCATACGTGATACCTGCCACGCTGTCCAGATATGCACTTGTTGCAGATGCCTTTGCCTTCACATAGATTACAACACGTTTTCCGGCATAGTCTTCCAGATCTACCCGTTCGCTGTATGTGCCATCTTTGTTCTGATCGGTTGCGATCTGCTCTCCGATGGCTTTCTCTGCTCCAAGTGTGTCGCCTTCATATGCCCGGATGTATGCCTGATAACCATCGCATCCGTCTTCAGATGAAATCTGTGACCAGGATAAGTTGTAAAGCAGTTCGTTTGTATCTGGATTTTCCACCGTCGGCTGTGACGGCTGCTCGAGCCGCTGCTTTACGTTATAAGTTCCTGTTGTTGACAGACCAATCTGCTTTTTGGAAGCATCTCCAATGCGCGTCACTTTCAATTTCACCTGTGAATAATTCCATTCGGTTCCATCTACCGTTAATGTTCTGCTTCCTGCTTTATATGCATCACCAAGATCTATCTTCACTTCTCTTCCAGATGCATCAATACCAGTCATTGACACTTCATATTTTGCCGAAGTAGTTGCGGATATATCTTTGTCCCACTGGAACGTGTAATTGATCTCTCCATCCGGGCCATAGGCTGGCTCCATGAGCACGCCTTCTTGCTCTGCTCCTTCCAGTACCGGAGCTGGAAGCCATGTCCATAATACGGAAGTGGTATTCTGATAATTGTCAAAATATCTTTCATTTCCTACCCACGTATTTTCCAGTACTGTACTATGTGAATAATTCCAGTGCTCTCCATCTGCGTCCACATCTACCAGTTCTTTTACATTCGCATCCGTAAGCTGACTTGCATCTACATCATAGTAAGTATACACCGGTCCAAGTCCGGAAGATGCATACCAGATCCGCACTTTCAGATCTGTTGCTTTTCCAATATAGTCCGGCAGATCCGTAAATGTCGCGGTTGCCTTTCCGGCCGATACAGTCAGGATATCTTCTTTAGCAAATACAACATTTTCCTGACCATTCCATGTACCGATCAGTTCTGCACGGTAAATTGGCGGAGTATTCAGGGCCTCTGTTCCAGCATCTAATTCTACTTTAACAGAAAGCTCATCCAGTGTATTTCCTCTGATTGTTACGTTCTGTTTCAATTGTGGATTCCACGTTTTCAATGTAACAGATGGTCTGTATCCCGGCAGTTCTGTCGGTGTGGAAATCTGTCTTGATGACTCTGCCAGCGTTGAAGTTCCGCCTGCGATCGTTGCCTGTGCCGTCATCTGATAAGTATAAGCTTTATTCTCTTTATATGGAGCATTCATTGTAGCAGTTGGATTCTCTTTATTCAATGTCACACTTCCAAGTCCTGCAACCTGAATCTTAACATTCCAGTCTGGATAAATAGCATTGCCATTAGAATCCGTTACCAGATATTCATCAAGATTGTTAAGTGTAAAACGGTACGTATGACCATTAGCCACACCTGATTTTGAAATCAGTTCAACTCTTACATCCGGGTCCGGCAGTACTTTATTAATATTCTTTTCGTCTATCTCATACCAGTCTGACGGTGACACATCTTCATACATACTGACTGCTCTGACAGAAATGGTAACATTTTTATTTTCCATTTCTTTTGGAATATTAAAGCTGTCTTCTTCTGAATAAATCTTATGTATTTTTTCTGTCGTGCCATCCGTGACTTTTATCTGATACATAAATGGGTCACATAATGTCTCATTATCGACAAGACTGCCTTCCCAACTTTGACTCAGTTTTTTCGGTGTAATCTGAACAGTTACTTTTCCATCTTCAACCTTTGCTTCCGCATATTGCGGGCCAAGTATCTGATTGGTATCCTTATTGATGCCCTCCAGTCTGCGCCATGCATTTCGTGCGCTGATAAATAATGCATTATCCGGATCTGTCACACCTTCTGCGTACAACCGGTTATTATTATATGCACTATCGTTATTATCAATATAATATAAGATTGTTGCCTTTTTTGTTCCGTTTGCATCTACAATATAACCGTCTTCATTAATATACTGGCTGTTACCCAAAACTCTCGTCATGGTCGAATCTGCAAGCCGCTCATTGATTGCTGCAACAAAATACTGACCTTTTGTAAAATCATACATGATGAATCCGTTTTGTGTGTATCTGCTTTTCAGTCCTGCTTCATAATATCCATTTTCAGCCTTTCCGCTTCCATTTCCAAGCGTCTCTATTCCTTCTCCTATGCTTACATTCGAATATCCCCAGGACGCAATGCCTTCTATATGATAATTTCCTATGCGGTTTTCCTTTTGCATATCCGCCGGAGCACCCTGCCCATTTCCAACCGAATATATCGGATATTCTTGTCCATTGCTTCCGTAGTATCCATAAGACTGTCCATTGCCATTCGTTCCATTTGCCGGCAAATTAACAGAATTATTGTTCCGCACAATCATGCTGTTTTTCCATGCATCAGATCCATACCGGTCACCGAATATACCTCCGTAATATCGATAACCTTTTAAAACCTGTGCATAATTGCTGCAGCGTTCAATCCTAATCACTGTATTAGCTGTAGAATTCTTAATATTCGACAAGCTCGGATTGTCACAAGATAAGAATCCCAAAATTCCAGATGCCATGGAGCCGGAATATATCTTCACGCCCGGAGCGTTCACACAATCCAGAATCTGAACCGTAAATTTCTGTGATTCAGACGCTGATGAAGCTTCGTATGTCGTAATATTTCCGAGGATTCCGGCACTGTCGTTTGCTCCGCATTTATCACCATACTGCTCTCCCTCTTTCGTGTAAACGTTTCCATAATTGCCACATCCGACGATATTATATTCCTGGTTTGAATAAGCATGGTATAACTGTGCCACAATACCTCCAGACGCTCCAACCCAGTCTGTTCCATATGTAGTCTGAAGCATGCCGTAATTCCGACACTGTTCAATGTTTCCACCTGTTCCAGTCCATTGTCCCATGATACCGCCGGAGTAATGCGTATTGTAACAGTACACTGTGCCGTAATTCACGCAATTTGAAATCGTCCAGTCATTACTTGTAGCGTTATTCTGGTTTCCAATGATACCGCCTGCGAACCGGTTTGTCTGTCCTTTACTCAGCTGACGTCCTACAAAAGCACCATTTACAAGTTCAGACAAGTCTTTTTCTGATTCATTCATGCCGATAATGCCACCGGTACCTACGCCAATTGCTTCTGACTTATTTGCCAGAAACCAGTTTCCGGAAACACACTGCTTCACTTCGCCTTCTGTACCGTTATAAGCAGTAATACCACCAATATTTCCATTACTGTTCATAATCATCTGAAGACGGCCATCTGATACTTTTTTCGCCTGCGTTCCACTCGTCGCAGATTCGCCGCCATTATAAGCGGCACCTTCTATTTTCGAATTCTCTCTCCATCTTATGTAGGTTGTGTCTGCACGCAGATTTCCTTTATCTGCTGCACTTGCATTGGCAGTCAGCTTTTCAATATCTGATGCATCTTCCATCACTTTCGGTGTCACTTCACTTCCGGACATCTGAATCGTACCTTTGTTAAATCCGGCAATTCCGCCAAGCATACCATAAGTAGCTGTAAACTTGCTGTCTGCATGATTCTCGATTGTACAGCCGTCTACAAGTGCACCTTCTTCATTCTTACCTACGACTCCTCCGGCGTGTGTCGCAAGCGCCTCTTTCTGCGCCGCTGTACTGGTGCTTGTCGCAGTATAGACTCCCTGGATATCCATCGTGATCTTACCGATATTACAATCTTTTAATGTCGCATTCTTTTGATTGATACCGGCAATTCCACCATAGCAGTTTCCGGCAGCTCCGGTATTTTCTTTTATAATTCCGGAGAATCCGGATTTCGTTACGTTTCCACTGTTATCGCCTACGATTCCTCCCAGATAACGATAACCTGAAAATCCGTTAAATACAACAGATTCTGCCGATACATTCACCTGTACATTCGTAACAGAAGATTCTTTGCAGTTTTGTCCAACCACTCCACCGACTGTCAGATTGCTTCGTGTACTGCGGATTTTCGGAATAATGGTCAGTATCATTGCAGTGTCCTCTGTTCCGACCGTTCCCTCTTTATCGTTGACTCCTACGAACCCGCCGAAAATCGTTGCATCCCCATTCAAAAGTACATTTTTGTCAGTTTCACTGTTCTTTACAGTACCAGTATTATAAGAAGTAATCGCTCCGATTTCATCACCGCCACGGCTGTAAATCTCTGTTGTCTCTGTTGATTTACTGCTTTTCACAAGGCAATTGTCAATCGTTCCTGCATTCTCAGCCGCAATACCAGACGCATGTCCATTATTACTTGTAACATTTCCATAGTTTGTACAATCTGAAATCGTCTGTCCGGCATTATTTACCGCAGTGATTCCTCCGGCTGTTCCTTCATCTGCCGTAACCGCAGCAGAACGGTTTACTGCACATGTAATATTTCCGTTCGTTTCACCAACAATACCTCCCGCAAATCCATGGGATGCACGTACATTTTTCGCCTTACAGGTCAGATATTTTGTGGATGTTCCGGAGCCCGCTTCACCAATCTTACCGTGATTGATGCCAACAATTCCTCCGACTTTTGCAGAACCATTTACAGATACTGCACTTCCCACTGCAACAATCTCACCGCTCGTTCCGCCATTTCCAGTAACAGTAATGGTTCCATTTTCCTCATTTGTTCCAACCAGTCCACCGACTCCTGTGGCATTTGGTGCAGATATATTTCTGGTTATGCTGTTGTTGTCACTTGCAACAATCAAGGTTCCATTATTGCGTCCTGCAAATCCACCAACATTTTCTTTACCAGATGCTGATATATTTGCATAGCTTGTATTTTCTTTCAGGATGCCATCATTCAGATTCCAGCCTGTGATTCCGCCGACATTCGAATTTCCGGATACCGTCTTATTCTGTGCTGTCGTACAGTTCTGGATTGTTCCGGCACGATAAGAAACTGAGCCATACGTCTTTGCCGGGGCAGGTTCCTCCTGACCTACATTGATTCCGGCAATTCCTCCAATGTAATTCAGTGCCGCACTTCCGAAATGCTGTCCAAGTGAGCAGTTATATACAAGTCCTGCATTCAGGCCTACCACTCCTCCAGAGCCTGTATAACCGGACATATTGCCTGTATTGGAACAGTTATCTATAATCTGATTTTCCAGATTGACACTTATAATTCCTCCGGCAAAATGCATCTTGACACATCTCGTGTCATCCGGCAATGTACGGCTGTCTTTTCCAATTTCATAACTGGACAGATAATCACCCAAAGCGACTCCTTCTTTCCAGGAACCTGCAGACACTACAGACTGTGCAATATCTCCACTATTGCTACAGTTCTTAAAAAGAAGACAGCTGTCTTTTTCACAATAGCCAATAATTCCTCCGGCATATAAATCGGCACGAATTGGAATATTATTCGTCGTTGTAACAGTCAGCTGATACGGATTATCTGAAGGTGCAACCGTCTTTGGCACTCCCGCGTCTGTCAGATCCGGAAGTATTGTAAGTGCAACATCTTTTAGCTGTTTCGTTCCAAGCTGGGCTGCTGTATAAGTTCTCTGATATCCGATGATTCCTCCGCAGAACGCCTCTCCGGTAATCTGTCCAAGTGTATTATCTGTACGGATTTTATTGCTTAATGTGCGGTCGCCAGTTAAATTAACGACATTCGCTCCGATTACACCGCCTACATAATATTTCCCCTGAATGCTCTGTGGCTTGATCGTAAGTTCACTTCCGAGTACTTTTTCAGATGCATTTAACCCGAAAGCACCTCCGGCGCATTTCCCATATGCATAAATACGTCCACCGATCAATGTATAATGAACATCAATCGCTGCATCCACATCATTGAAGCCTGCGATTCCACCAACATAATTCTGTCCAACTACAATACTGGATACAGATTTTACTGTAATCGCCTGGCTTTCTGACGAGAAATTAATCTGGCCATCATTATATCCGGCAATTCCTCCGGCATAGCTTGCAGTTGCCTTCCATTCATTAACAATCATATTATAAATAGACTTATCATAATCAGAGAGGTAACTTGCACAATCTTCAATCTTCGAATCTTTCTGATTGTATCCGACGATACCACCGACATATTTATCATATCCGGCAGCTACACCATTGTTGATACAGTTTTTCAGTGCAACATTTTCCGTGTTATTTCCAACAATTCCGCCGACATAACTATTTCCAATGACATAACTTGCATTCGTTGTAACAGATGCGCCGCCGTCGCCTGCCGCCTGGATTGCCTCAGAAACTCCTCCGCCAAGTCCTCCGGCGATTCCGCCGACATATTGATTTCCTAATACATATCCATTCTTTTCTGTAGAACAGTTGGCAAGAAGGGTATGACTTCCATAACCGGCAATTCCTCCAACATAATTTCCAAGAAGTAGTGTGTCTTTTTGCTCTACATAATTGGAATATCTGAAATTCCATGCACGTCCAGAAGCGCTGGCTGCTTTGTAGATTAATGCCTGGCTGCTGTATCCGACGATGCCTCCAAAATAGTTCCCTTCAACAGTACTACTATCTTTGTCTTTTGATGTACAGAGAATTAATCCATCGTTGGAGCAGTTCTGAATATTTGCCCTGTTCTTTAACGTACTTGTTGAATAAGACTTTTCGTCATTATAGTTAAATGTTCCGTCCAGTCTTCCAACAATACCTCCGCTGCTCAGATTACCAGATACATCTGCATGGTTCTCACAGTCTTCTATTTTGACCGAAGACTTACTATTATCCAGTTTTGCATATCCGATGATACCTCCAATTCCATATGCATGGTCTGCGGGCGTATCTTCTGCCGGAACAGAGGCTTCTACTTTTCCTTCCACTGATAATCCGGATATTTTTGCGGAAGACAATTTTTCAAATTTTCCATCCTTGTAAGTTGCAGCTACACCGACCAGTCCTCCGACTCCAAGTGAACCAGATGTATTCTTTGATGCATCCACATCGATATTCTTAGTCTCACTGTTCTGATTTTTATTTTGCTTTGTCGTGGTGATTGCAATATCTGTAAGAGTTCCTTCACTACGTCCTGCCAGAACTCCGATTCCTTTCAGTGCGTTACATTTCTGTCCCGTCTGTACCGATGGATCACGGAACGTTACATCTTTTACTGTTCCTTTTAATTCTGCAAAAAGACCAAGAAATTCTGATTTTGAAAGATTCAGCTTTTCCGTCGTCTCATCATCCGCAACAGATTCTTCATTCAGATGTAGGTTAGATACCAGTGTCTGTGCACCTTTTCCTGTCAGTGTATACTTCTCTGGCAGTTCAGCAATTGCCGGGAAGCCGGCCGTCTCTGTTTTCGTATTCTCACGCCAGCAAAGCTTCTCTATCTTTGTCCCATCTGTCTGCTTTTCAGATTCAAAATCATACACACCTGTTCCGGCTGATGCCCAGTCCATATCTTTGCCAGACAAATTAAATGTTGCTGTCACATCTTTATGATTCTTCTCATAATAGCGCATGTTGGACAGATGCCGGAAAGCGGTTACTTCTATATCCTGGTTCTTCGTATTATCGCCAAACATCGTATTCGCAACATTTGACTCAACCGGCTCGCTGTTACGATATTCCTGATTAACATTGACTTTCGCACTTCCTGTATAAGCCATCGCCTTTACAGTTGCATAGATGTTCTGTGGCTCTGCCAGTGCATCTGCAACTGCCGCCAGGCGCGTGATGCTCGTACTGGTCGTCTTTACCAGATCGGCTCCACTTGCATTCTCACTGTTCTTATCCAGTGTCGCCTGAACTTTTGCAGACATCATCGCATCCAGGACAACGGAATATTTATTGTCGCTGTATGTAACCGGGAATTTCCAGCCCGTATCTTCTTTCGTTCCATCCGCTTTCGTCAGCTCCAGAACTGCCATACCGGCTGTGGAATCTGTCGTTCCGCTCCAGCCCTGCTGTCTCATATCATACGGTGACACTTTGAGACTGAAAAGCTTTGTATTACTGTCATCATAAAATGACACTTCATAATCTACTCCAAGATCTGCCCCTACGTTACTGGACCAGTCCAGAGATAACTTTTCACTGTTTACAAGATTGATCGTTGTAATACGAAGACGCTTCGTTTCAAGATTGACTGTATTGACGGTATCTTCTGTAGAATAGTAACCAAGCAGTCTCTTACTTCTGCTATCATAGTCACGCTTCTGCATGGTCAAATAACCATCAACATCATCTGCCTTATAATTCAGTCCTTTACATCTAGATCCATAGAACGCAGAATAGACCTCTCCCGACTCGATATCAATCTCGATCGAAATAGAGGCATCCAAGAATCCTTTATCATATGTATAATCGTCCAACAAACGCAAGACCAGATTATTCTCTTTTGTCTGATCTGCCGCGCTTTTGTTCAGCTTAATTGTATAAATGCGGCCATTCAGCCTGCTATCCTTATTGTCCTTGAACACAGCTTTCTGTGCGATCTCGCTGTCTGTGTCCTTCACCGCATCCTGCATCTCTTTTTTAAATTGTTCCCACTGTCCGGAAGATCTGTAGTAAGTCAGTCTTGACTCTGCTGCCAGATAAACTGTCTTTGCATTTTCTTCGTTTTTGCGAAACTCTGCTTTTTTCCAATAATTTATAAATAACGGTACTGCAATTGCCGCTATAATCCCAAGAATCACAAGGACAACCATCAGCTCTACTAATGTAAATCCTTCTTTTTTCCTGTATTTTCCTCTTTTGTCTTTCATACGCTTCCTCCCATTT
>ENA-OWPB01002721-OWPB01002721.1-human-gut-metagenome-genome-assembly--contig:-NODE-2721-length-11510-cov-3.476386_pt1 | contig 11510 bp, 14 predicted proteins | sample MGYA00248260_ERZ651838 | MGnify/ENA primary metagenome ERZ651838 (study PRJEB26924, sample SAMEA4378304) | human gut metagenome | biome: human gut; feature: human-associated habitat; material: faeces...
GTTTGTGTTGCGCATTAGATTGTAAGGTAGAGGATCTGTTGGAGTATGTTCCACCGGAACAGGAATAAATTTTATAAAGAAATAAAAGAGACTTCAGGTTAATGCTTTGAAGTCTTAGAGTGTAAATAGTCAGGTGTTGAGCTTTAAGGCTCAGCACTATTTTTTTGTTCAAATTTATTTGGAATTTGGAAGGTAAGGGAAAAAAATAAGAGAAAAAATTAAAGATTTCTTATAAGAAAGAGCCAAGTGCCGAAAAAACTTACATATTATATGGGGGAGTTTATGTTAATGACACTTTGAAAGGAATGAGATTTAGATATTCAGAAGAAAAAATGGAAGATTTCTTATAGGAATGAACCAAGTAACCAAAAATCTTACATATTAAATATGAAGATCGATTCCATGAGATATGGAAGGCTGGACAAAGAAGAAACACGTTTCAGATATCCTAGAAGCAATGAAAAACAAAGGGGACAAAAAACATGAAAGATTTCTTATAAAAATCAGCCAGGATTCAAAAAATCTTACATATTAGATTGAAGATCAATTCCATGACATTATGGAAGGCTGGATAAAAAAGAAACAGGCTTCAGATATCCCAAAAGTAATGAAAAACAAAGGGGATAAAAAACATGAAGGATTTCTTATAAAAATCAGCCAGGATTCAAAAAATCTTACATATTAAATATGAGATTTAAAATCAATGGTTTCTTGGAAGGCAGATAAAAAAGAAATTCAGTCCCAGATATCCTAAACAGAATAAAAATAGAGGATAAAGAATTGGGAAATTTCTTATAAAACCATCTAAGTTTCCAAATATATTATGAAAGGACCGATATGAATTCGGTAAAAGGTACACGCAATGATAATAAGAAAAACTTAAAAGTCAAAGGCTGCAACTAATATTTCTGGATTTTTGTTCTAATAAAAATTTGCTAAAGTGTTGCTCAAAATGACATATTAACAATGAGAAAAAGACAATATGTACAATATGCACAAAATACAGCGCTAAAAAATAAAAAAATATACATATTGACTAAAAACAAAAAGCGTGGTAATATGCTAGCAATCGATTAAAAGCAAGTCCGGACAAGGAACTTATAAACATTCAAATTAACATATCCCACAGGAGGAACAACTATGAATACTACAAGTAATGTAACCACAAACGCAACTGTATCAACTTTAATGTCCCTTTTAAATGCAGAGTACAATATGAACAAAGTTGCAGATTATGTTCATATGAAAGAAAGTCGAACAATCGACAGTCGCTACATTAATATTAGCACCTACGACACAATTTGTACAGTAGAAGAAACAACGGTTACTGATGAAACTTTTACGCTTATCGAAGGCCGGTATGCGGATGAATGTGAACATGATACAGCGTATCATTACATTTATCTGAATTGTAATGTAGAAGGCTGGAGAGTCAGAATCATTGTGAACAGCAAAGGAACTATCGCCGAAATTAAAGAAATCTGTACTGCTGATCAGATGGTCGAAATATTAAGAAGCAGCATGATTGGAAAACCATATGATGAGTTAGCAGTAAGAAAAATTTTGTTACTGGAAGATAAGGGCGAAACTGCAGTAGATACTGTAGAAGGCTGTGCTACGCTGGATGACGGAAAGGAATATAGATGCATAGGATATTATGTCCAGGTTGAAGAAGCAAAGGGCATCAAGGTAATACTTGATGACAATAATATTGTTTCTGCAGTAGAAACGTTAACTATGAATAACTAAGTAAAGAGTGGAAGCACCATCACCGGCACAACTGGTGATGGTGAAAAAACATTCTGTTCAAAAGTGTAGGAGGATGCAATATGAGTGAAAATAGAATGAACAATATAACTATGGCAGTAAATCTTAACTTAAGTCAGGCACTTGATATGACTTATATTTATGGACGCGTATCTGCAATGTGCATGATGTTTGACTTGCGTTGTCCTGTTATTTTGACTAACCAGCGTCTGCCAATAGGAATAAATTCCATTTGGATTAGATCAAAAAATGATTTATTTCGGATGATCGTTGTATCAGATCGACTTGACGAAGAGAAAACCATGGAGCTTATTATGTCTGAGATTGCAAACAAAACACACAAATATGTGCAGGTAGTTGATGAGAGATTTGGATTGTATACGGATGTTTCTGATATGACAATATATTATGAGACGATTTCAGAACTTGCAAAATCACTTCAAGTTAAATGTCCTGTATTAACGATAACGCGTCATGTACCGAATAATGTTTCGAGTACTTTGAAGAATTCTGGCGGAATTGCGTGGAATGATGTAAGTGGAAAGAATACTTTCACAATATCATTGTATGAAGAAAATATAGCGGGTAGAACAGAGGGAGAAAAGCTCCTTTACGTGATGGAGATACTTGCACATGAGATGCGACACGTGTATCAGCATGAACATGATTCAGTAAAACTGTTTGAAAATTATCGAACAGATCTTCCGTTTGAACAGTATTATTTACAGCCAGCAGAGCTTGATGCAGCAGCATATGCATATTGTGTACTTAGAGATGTTTGCGGTCTGATGTTATTTAGAATCAGAAAATTTTCTCCTGAAGTAAAGAAAGCAATCAGAGAAAAAGGCAAACAAATGCATCCGATATATTCATTTGGCTTAAAAAATATTGGTGCAATATTATCAGAAACACCAAGAGAAAATTTAATTGCTGTTTAAACAATCTTTTTTGAAATTACGGGGAGCTTCTCGGTTCAAAAGGAGGCTCCTCAGACAACAAGAAGAATATGAGAAGCTATGATAGAAGGTGTTGCGATGAAAAAAAAGAAAGTAAAATTGAATAAAAAACAGCAGCAGGCAGTAGATCTGATTTTGTCAGGAGTTAATGTATTCTTGACTGGTGATGCCGGAACCGGAAAGACAACAGTAGTTCAACAGTCTGTTAAGGCATTGGAAAAAGATGAAAAGAATGTGCTGATCGCAGCGACAACAGGAGTTGCAGCTGATAATATTGGTATGGGTGCAGTGACAGTACATAAAGCATTTGGGCTAGGAATCGAATTTGAAAAGTACAAAGATGCTCCTGGTTTTCGATCTTCTTACTTACAGGAAGCGGATGTTGTAATTATTGATGAGATTGGCATGTGCAGATTCGATTTGTTTTCTGCAATTGTGAAAAATATAATTGCAGAGAATAACAAACGATTAGAACCTGGATATTCATGTAATGGAAAAAAGAAGAACGCTGTACAGCTTATTGTTGTAGGTGATTTTTTCCAGCTTCCACCAGTTATAAAAAAAGAAGATCGAGAAATTTTGGTGGAAATGTACGGAACAGAATATGAACAAGGGGAAATATGCGAGCGTGGATATGCATTTTTTTCAAGGGCATGGAAAGAAATGGAGTTTCATTGCGTAAAGTTAGAAGAAGTTTGCCGACAGAAAGATGCAGAATTTCTTGGCATTTTGAATGATATAAAATATGGTAGGAATCTTCAGAATGTGATTGCGTATCTGGAAAGCAATCAGAGTAGTGATCTGATGGAAGAGGCTCCTTATCTTGTTGGAACGAATGCAAAGGCAGATAAAATCAATCAGGCACACATGAGAGCTTTGGATGAAAAAACAGAAAAGAAATTTTGGGCTATTATTGAGGGCGATGTGACTTATGAGGATATTAAAAATATAAGTTTTGCGAAACAGTCCCTGGTAGTAAATGTTGGTGCAAAAGTGATGCTCACCGCGAATGATGCAAATGGCGAGTATGTGAATGGCACCATGGGTACAATAATTGATATCAGCAAGGAAAGAGGAGACGCAACCTGTATACAAGTTCTTACAGATAAAGGAAAGAAGGTTGATGTATACAGATATGAACGAGAAATTGAGAGACAGGATATAGAAGAAAGCAAAGAAAAAGACAAAAACGGTGAAACTGTTATTGTCAAAAAAATTGTTAGAAAAATAGTAGGATCCTTTAAACAGTTCCCAATTAAGATCGCATGGGCGATGAGTATCCATAAATCTCAGGGACAAACCTTTGGACAGGTTAACATTGATCCGCGTTGCTGGGATTCCGGACAGTTTTATGTGGCAGTTTCAAGAGCAGAGTCTGTAGCGGGAATTCACTTTATGGATCTTATACGAAAACAATATATTCGGACATTATCAGATGAAGTGATAAAGATTTTGAAAGAGAGCTTGTATTCGATAATATAATAAAAAGCATAATTATTTCGGGTGGGCAGAGTATCCAGCATTTCAGAAACTCTTGGAGAATTCACCGTTGGAAGAGTAAAGCATATTTGCAAAGCAGGGGGAATTCTGGTTATGCCGGCAACAATCCCACATGCAGTTTACGCGGTAGAAAGATTCAAAATGCTCCTGACAGTTGTATTTCCAGTGAATAGATAATTTTTAAAACATTATTTATATAAAAACAAGTATAAAGAAGACGTGAGTTACATCATCAAAATGAGGTGACTTAAGTCTTTTTTATTATTTGAAAAAATATTGAAAAAAAGTGTGACCAATGTAAAAAAATACGATATTTATTATGTAAGACTTTTGACTATGATAATAAATGGAGAAACAAAACGATGAAAAAGGAATAATGATGGTTCTTTCCGCATTACTGATGGACTGCTTTTTAGCAATTTCGGTAGAAGCTAAGAGTATCGAGAAGGATACTTACCGTATATGCAAAAACGAGATTTTTATTGACTATGATCAATTAAACTGCAAAAAGATTGTTACGGAAGTAAAAGATGACGGGGCATTCATTGTAGTTGATCTGGGAGAGTGGTTAGAAGAACAGGATGTTTATGATATTTTTGTAATTGAAGATGATGAAAATAACGGCTATAAAAAACGTTTTATGAAAGAAAGCTAGAAAAAGAGACATCAGATGAATTTCATGACTCAGAAGATACTTCCTATACTGATTTCCAGGGATTGGGAGATTGCGCATATGAAGGAATATGCATTATCCTGTTTTTATGTTATTATTGTAAATAAGAAAAATTTAGAGGGCAAAGGTTATGAAATTTAGTGGAAGAATAAAAGATGTTAATAGCGATTTTGAATTTTTAGAACAGTCTATAAGTGACGATGAAGCCCAACAATATTATGTGGACTGGATGGCAAAGTATAGGAAATATTTTCGCGATGGTTCAGAAATAAAGACAATTATTATGGCAAACAGAAGTATTAGAGCAAGGCGAGAAATAATAACATCCGCAATACTTTTTGAAGAGTCGAAAGTTGCTCGTGAAAATGGGTGCATTTCGGCAACGTACTTTTTAACGTACTATTCTTTATTTCACGCGATGTGGTCAGTATTATTTCTTAATAGTGATTTGAATAATAGTATTAGTGAAATTACACATCAAAAATTAAAAAATTTATTTTGCGATTACTACACACGTAATAATTTTTTTGATATGGATATGAAAGATTATATTACTAAACATAAGGATATGCGCGAATTCTTTTCTTATAATGTGCCATTTAATATGATAGGTGATGCAATTGATTTTGATCTAATTGAACAGATAGTTCTAAAATGTTTCCAGTTGGCTAATTTACATAATAGTATGTTGGCTAAATGTTCAGGATTCTTAAATGTAACCGAAGAAAATATACCCTGGATTAAGACTTACTTTGCGGTATTTAATGGGAGAACAAGAGAGAATGGTAAAATGCTGGAAGATCCTTCAGAGGAACATCAACTTATAGAAATGCTTAAATATGGAATAAAAATTGAAAATTATGAAATAGAATTAAGCAATGACTGGGATGAAATGGGGTACGCGTACTATTTAGATGGTAAGTTTGATGAAGTTGCTGTAGATAGAGTAAAATCAAATGCATTAAATTTGGTATATAAGGCTATTCGATATTAATTTACAACAAAAGAGGATATAACTACCATGCATATCAATTGTGTTGACATCGGTGTATAGCAAGGGTAAAATTAAAGAAGAAATATTTATAAAAACAAGCTTATGTATGCTTTTTGATATAATATATAATGTAAATGAGCGAGGTAATTTATTTTAAATGAGGTTTGGTAGCTGTTTGTTTAATACAAACAGCTTTTTTTCAAAAGAAAGATGCGGAAAATAGTAGGCTAGTGGATTAATTTGGAGTCATTGTGGAAGAGAAAAATATTATACAAAAAAGGAAAGGTTGGCAATGAAGACTCAAAGAAATATTATATACATAACTATAATATGCAGTGTTATATCGGCATTACTATATGCATTTTGTGTATTTGATTGGAATCCAAGTAAATGTTCTGGCGGGTATAATTGGAATACATATATATCAAATTTGATTTTAGGAGTATGGGGAAGTTCAATTATATCTTTTATAGTGGGAGTAGTGAGTTATAATGAATGTAGAAGAAAAGATATGGAAGCATTTATCTTTTCACAAAGTGATTTGTTTGTTCATTGTATGCGATTTAAGAAAGAGAATTCTATAGAATGGTTTGATGAATATGCAAAATTGTACCGAGATTTATCAAACAATTGGTCTAATATATGGTTTTTATTTGATCCGGTGCGGCAGAGATTATTTTTAAAAGAATATATTGATTATTATGGGGATTTTATAGAGCTAACACAAGATAAATATAATTTATTAAGACAGACAGATAGCGTGGAGAGTCAAAAGAAAATATTAGATGAAATTAATGAAATAGTCATAGAAAAGAAGTCTTCTATGAAAGGAATTTGCTGTACGACAACAGAGACAAATCGTCTTACTCATGACATGGAAATTGTAACAAAAAATATTGACGAGATTTATAGAAATAAAAATCCTTTTCATAAATATAGAATGGGTAAAACTTTATTAAATGCTACAAACTTTAAAGTGTTAGATAAGAAATATGAAAATTATTTGAACGAAATTAAAAAACAAATGGATGAGTTTAATAGTACAGAGGTTAGTTTTAAAATGCCTAAAGAAGATGCAGATTACCTAGTCGAATGTAAATATTTATCAGGATATGTATGGGGTGAGTCAAATTTTACGTCAAAGGTTAGTTGTAATTTTATTGTAGATCATTATTTTGATATGAAAGCAAGATATGAGAGAGACTTTGAACATAAGAAACCAGATAGAAGATTTTTTTGTAAAAAGAAGACGAGATAAAACTTCCCTAACATGGGGAATTTTCAAAAATATTGCAATTATAGTAAATGCTACTAAGGTCTATGCGACTGAAAATCTAATTAATAAATGGAGTAGAATTATGTTGAATGTGTACTTGGGAAAAATGGACGAGGCAGTTTATTACCCACCAGTTTATTTTGATAATCGATATGAGGATGAATGGATCATAGACAAGCGGTCTATTGAGATAATTCGAGATGTGGACAAATCCGATGTGGTAAGTGCTCATCTGATTGAAAGCCCGGTTCTTGGACCTATTTCGCCTAAGGAATTATCAGGTGGCGTAAAGACGATATTGTTGATGTTATTTGATGAAACAGGAAGAATTTTTAATGCATCAGCATGTGGGGACAACTGTGCAAAATGGATTTTGAAAATTGCTGAAAGCAAAAATTTGACAATTAATCTCAGGCATATTATGGAATTCGGAGATGAGGAATTTGAGATGAAAATTCTGAACACTGGAGAAGTAGTTCATAATATGTTGGAGTTTGTCAATGTTGCAGGATTGTATGTATAAGGTGACTGTGTATGAAAGGATTGCATAAGGTTATTGTACAAAATAACAGATTACACTATGAGTTTGAGATAAAGCGAAACATTACAATTATTCAGGGTAATAGTGCCACTGGAAAGACGACCTTGATCAATATGCTGCGGCAGGCAGAAAATCTGGGAGCTGATAGTGGAGTTGATGTGAGTTGTGATGTTCCATGCAGGGTTTTGGAGGGCAGAAACTGGAATGTAATACTTGAGAGTATTTCAAAGAGCATTATTTTTATTGATGAGGAAAATACTTTTATTAACACAGAGGAATTTGCTTCTGCTATTCAGAATTCAGATAATTATTATGTACTGATCACCAGAGAAAATTTATATAACCTGCCCTATAGCGTAGAAGAAATATATGGTCTGTATTCTTCGGGGAAATATCAGAATACACGAAAAGTATACCAGCAGATGTACAGGATATATTCTGATGAAAATATTCTGCCGATAAAACCGGAAAAAATAATTGTTGAAGATTCAAATTCAGGATATGATTTTTTTCATTCGGTAAGTGAAGATCAGAATCTGGAGTGTGAAAGTGCACATGGGAAGACAAAAATTTTTGACTTGCTTCAAAAAGCGGATGACAGGCAGATATGTGTAATTGCAGATGGAGCTGCTATTGGAGCAGAAATGAACCGGTTATATAAACAATGCCAGGCAAAAAAGAATATTCATCTGTATTTGCCGGAATCTTTTGAATGGATTATTTTGAATTCAGGGTTACTCAAAGAAAATGTGATTCGTGAAATCCTACAGGCTCCGGAAGAATATATTGAGAGCAGTGAATTCTTTAGTTGGGAGAGGTACTTTACTAAATTATTGATTGAACAAACCGAAGGGGCGTATCTGAAATACAAAAAGTCCAGATTGAATAAGGTTTATCTTCATGAAAAGAATAAGGATACTATCTTAAAGAGTATAAAGGGAATAAAACTTACGAGATAATACCAGATATTCGGAAAGAACAATATTAGATATCAAGGATGATAGATTATGAAACGATATGGATTAATGCTTAGTTGTGAAGAATATAAAGAATATGATGATATTTGTTATTGCCACAGCGATGCGCTTCTGTTACAAGAGACACTCGTAAATTATTGTGACTATGGTTATTCAAATCTGGAATTGATCCCAGCATATATTGATGATGACACTACCCCTGAACAAATATATAAAAAGTTATCATTACTTATAGATAATGCAGATTCTGATGATACCGTTATGTTTTATTTTGCAGGACATGGTATGAAAATTGAATCAGAAGGTTTTTTAATATTACCCAATACTAAGAAAAGTGATATTGCTAAAACAGCGATTGAGCTGAAAAAACTAAATGAAATTATGTTAAATAAAAAATGTAATTGTTTTATAATTTTAGATGCATGTCATTCTGGCCTTTCGCCGCGAGGAGAACAAATTAGTTTGTTTGTTGAAACCCTATCTGATAAAAGCTGTGTAACTTTAGCTTCTTGTTCTGAAAATGAATGTAGCTATCCTGATGAAAACTTGGAACAAGGGGTCTTTACCTATTATCTTGCTGAGGCTATAAAAGGTAGTCCATTGGAACAAACAATACTTTTGGACAAATTAAAAGTTCAAATATGCGAGAATTTGGAGGAATGGTGTTCTCAAAATTACAAAAAGCAAACACCTACTTTAGTTGGAACAATAGTTGGAAATACGTCTATTGCAACTAGAAATTCCAAACCTTATGAATATGCAATTATTTCGTATGAAAAAAAGGAGGTTACTACAGTGGAAAACACACATTTAGAAATTACTCCATCGAATAATTCAGATATAGTTTCTCCGGCTCTTTGGCAAAGTAATTCAGGCATAGAACTTCCTAAAGTTGCGACTTTAGATGTTATATTGAATTATAATTATCAATTGAAAACGCGGGAATTATCTGCAATTTCCCAAAATTATAATGCCGGTTTCTTTGAAATGGCATCTGAATCTATTTGGAATCGATCTATTGCTATTTTACGAAATAGAGTTTTGGCATTAGGTCTTCAGTTTGTCAGTGAAATGGTAGGAATTGACAATCTTGACTATATTCAGAACCTACCTGCTTTTGAAGTAATAAACCTAGCAATGGAGTTAGGATTTATAAATGCTACAGGAAAGATGCGATTAACACATGCTAATGAAATAGTTCAGCATTATTTAGAGCGTGATGTTATGGAAGAAATGCCCCAAAACGAAAGTGATTCTGTTATCAGACCTTGTATACAATATATTTTAGGATATGAAGATTCAAATATTCAAATTGAGTATACAGATTTTAGAACAAGTTTAAAAGTTGAGGATTTTTCTGGCAATCCTACAAAGCTTGAATCTCTTAATGCTAGTCCATATTTTTATAAAAAAACAACAATACGAACTTTGGTTAATTTGCTTTCATCAACGGAAGGCGCTGAATTTGAAACAGTAGAGTCAAATTTCATTTTAATAATTAGAACAATTTGGAAAGACCTTACATCAGATGATAAATATTTTTTAGGATTAACATTCAGTAAACATAAAAATGATGGAAATACTAAACTTATTTCAGCATTTACAAAAGCCTTAATGTCTGTTCGTGGTTTTGATTATGTTCCAGAAAACTTACGTTCTTTGACCTTTATTGAAGCCGCTAAAAATCTTAAAAGTATACATTATGCTATGAATAATTTTTATAATGAACCTAGTGCCGTTAAAGAATTAAATAGAATGGGAACGAAAATTCCAAAACCAGCAATTAAAGAATGTATTAGTGCTACATTAATGGTTCTTTTAGGAAATGCTTATGGAAGATCCTTTGAGGCTATTGAGCCTGCAGAGGATATATTACAAAAACTTTCTCAAAGCGATTGGATCTATTATGTCGAGCAATGTTTACCTCACGATGAAGAAGTTCTTCAAAAAATTTCTTCTGGAGGTGCGCGTGTAGAGCGTTGGTGTAATATTGTCAAAGAATTTGATCTTAAATCCTTTGAGTATCAAAATTCTAAAATACAAGAGTTTATTAAGTTTTCAGCTAATTTGGATAAAAACAATGCCAAATCTTGTGCTAATTCATTTTATAAAAAATTAATTAATTTGAATTAACTTGTATATTTAATACATAAGATACCAGACCCCATGTATAATATAAGTATATGTGAAGGATATGCAAATAATAGGAGGTTCTGTTTATAATGACAGATAAAAAAATCAAAAATTCCAATGAACTGGAATTTGCTGTATTTTGTATTGAAAATGTTGCAGCAAAGCTGGGGATGAATGCATCACGTGTCTATCAGGCATTTACAGAAAAGAGTGATATTTTGAATGGCTATATTGTGCCAGAATATGAAGTGCTGCATACTCAGAGTAGGGAATATATTGTAGACAATCTTCTTGATGTGATGAAAGAAAAGGAAGTGGAAGTATGAACGCGAATCCGATATTGCTTCAGAAAAAGTATAGTCGTGTCATTGAATGTTTTGCAAAGCAGCAGGGAATCTCATTGGATGCAGCACTGAATTTCTTTTATCATTCAGAGACCTATCAGCTGATGCGTGATGGTGTATCTGATATGCACTGCATGAGTGATTTATATTTGGCTGAAGAATTGAAAGAAGAATATGATAGTAAAAACCTGTGACTTACCTGTGACAAGGGAAAAAACGGTAGCGGAAACCTCCTTTCTATGCGGGTTTAGGGGCAAGGGTGAAAGTTCGAATCCTCTAACGCACGCTAATTTAAGAAGCCGGAAACCTTGAAAAATCAATGGTTTCCGGCTTTTTTTTCGTTTTCAGG
>ENA-OWPB01002725-OWPB01002725.1-human-gut-metagenome-genome-assembly--contig:-NODE-2725-length-11484-cov-6.515618_pt1 | contig 11484 bp, 13 predicted proteins | sample MGYA00248260_ERZ651838 | MGnify/ENA primary metagenome ERZ651838 (study PRJEB26924, sample SAMEA4378304) | human gut metagenome | biome: human gut; feature: human-associated habitat; material: faeces...
TGCGGACATTTAAGGAGATATAAAAAGATAGTCAAAAAGACATATATAATTTAACATAATTTTTTAAATTGTTCAGATAGATATATTATGCTATGATTTATTTTATAATATATTGAAAACGAAAGTTGCAAAAATAGCTTTTGCTAATTTAAAAAGTGAATGAAAAAGGGGTATATTAATGACTGGAGAAAAATTTACATTAATGCAATATTCAGTGAATGCAATACTAGGGTTAATCGAAGCAGAAGATTTTGTAATACCTGAAATTCAGCGTCCGTTTGTTTGGAAGCGCAGTCAGGTTAGAGACTTGATTGATTCATTATATAATGGATATCCAACAGGATATATAATTACTTGGAAAAATCCAGATGTAAAAACAAAAGATGGTGGAAAGGCAAATGGTAAAAAGGTTTTAATTGATGGGCAACAGAGGGTAACTGCTTTGATGGCGGCAATCTCAGGTAAAGAAGTATTAGATGATGATTTTAATAAAGAGCGTATAAAAATAGCATTTAATCCTTTAACAGATGATGAAACAAAAAGGTTTGCAGTACAAGATGCTTCTCATCTCAAAGATAAAAAATGGATTCCTGATATATCAATATTATTTTCAACAGGATTTAAACAGAGAGCATTTGAAAATGAATATGCAAATAATAATCCAGATGTGGATTTAGATGAATTGTCGGAAGTTTTAACAAAGTTAAAAAGCATTGCAAATCGTCAGATTGGTGTAATTGAACTAGATGCAACATTAGATATTGACGAAGTAACTGAAATTTTTATTCGTATCAATTCTAAAGGTACGTCATTAAGTCAGTCTGATTTTGTTATGTCAAAAATGGCAGCAGATTCGGTACATAATGGTAGTTTAATGAGAAAGACAGTGGATTATTTTTGTCATTTGGCAGTTAAACCAGATTTTTATTCTCATTTGGTAAATGACAAAGAATTTCAAAATTCTAAATATGCAGATAAAATTAAATGGTTAGCAAATGATTATGATGATATCTATGATCCGGATTATGGAGATATGTTAAGGGTATCATTTATGCATCAATTTAAGCGTGGAAAATTGGCAGATTTGGTTAGTTTGCTTTCTGGTAGAGATTTTGTGACAAAAGAATTTCGTGATGATATTGTAGAAGAGTCGTATAAAAAATTAGACGATGGTATTATGAATTTTATTAATAAATATAATTTTTCACAATTCATCATGGCGATTAAAGGTGCAGGATTTGTATCAGGTAAGCTATTAAATTCGAAAATGACACTTGATTTTGCATATACGTTATATTTAATGCTATTAGCTGATCCACAAATTCCTAATGCACAGATTAAGAGATATGTGCAAAAATGGTTTGTACTGTCAACTTTAACGTCAAGATATATAGGTTCTCCAGAAACACAGATGGATAGAGATATGCGAAATATTGGAGAAAAAGGATTTTTGCAGTTCCTTTCAGAAGTGGAGGCATCGTCATTATCGGAAACTTTTTGGAATGTAACATTGCCACAAAATTTGGAAACATCATCTGTTAATAGCCCGGCATTTAATATTTTTCTGGCAGCTCAAATTAATCAAAATTGTAATTCTCTGCTGATGAGAGGAACAAAGGTTAATGATTTGATAACTGTTTCTGGGGATGTACATCATATATTCCCTAAAGAATATTTGAAGAAAAATGGAGTAACAACCAAAACAAAATATAATCAGGTAGCAAATTATATCTATCTGGATACTCAAGTAAACAAGGCAATTAGTGATGATGCTCCAGCAATTTACTTTTCAAAAGTGAAGGAACAGTGTACAACAAAAAATATCATTTTGGGAAATATTGCAGAAGAAGATGTGTTATATGAAAATCTGGCAGATAATTGTATCCCGGATAATATTTTTGAAATGCGGATTGATGATTATGATGTTTTCTTGCAGGAACGTAGAAAGTTGATGTCCTATTTAATTCAAACATATTATGAAGGATTATAATTTTAAAAACTATATAATGGCAATGTAATGTGTTTAGGCGTGGCCGTGGTCATGGGTTCGAATCCCATCTCTGTAAAATTACGGGAGTTGTAGCTTTAGTGTTAGTTTTTTATGGTTACAGTGTTTTATGTAGCAAGGAAGGGGTATCATATATGATATTTAGTTCATTACTTTATACTGTGCATGCACTCATGTTGAACAAAGTAGCTCAGTGGACAGAGCACGGTCTTTCCTAAGCATATTACAAAATATCACACTTATAGAAAAAATAGAAGTACTATGGGAGGAATACATACATGATACACAAAAAAATTGAAATCAAAGCCCACGGCATGGAAGATGTCGGCAATTTATATACCTACTTTCTGGACAGCTCCATTGAGATGCGTCCAAATGAAAAACGCCCGGTTATTCTGATGTGTCCGGGCGGTGGCTACGAAATGACTTCCGACCGGGAGGCAGAACCGATGGCCATGCAGTTTCTTGCTATGGGTTACCATGTTGCCATTTTGCGCTACAGTGTCAGTCCGGTGCGTTATCCGGTGGCATTGCAGCAGGTAGCAGAGAGTGTACTGTATCTGAAAGAGCATGCGGATGAATACCATATTGATCCGGGAAAAATTGTATTACAGGGATGTTCCGCAGGCGGACATCTGGCAGCTAATTATGGTGTCGCATGGAACAGTTCGTTTTTGACAAAACTCATGGGAATGGAAGCGAATCCAGAACAGCTTCGGGTAGCCGGCTTACTATTATGTTACCCGGTTATTACTTCCGGAGAAAAAGCACATGAAGGATCTTTTCGAAATTTGCTGGGAGAACAGTATGAAGAGAAAAAGGCAGAACTTTCACTGGAAAACCGTGTGACGCCTGATACACCACCGACATTTTTATGGCATACAGCAACGGATGAAACAGTACCTGTAGAAAATTCACTTTATTTTTTTCAGTCCTGTCTGCAGCAGGGCGTTTCCGCAGAATTACATATTTACCCGGTGGGAGGACACGGACTTTCTCTTGCAAATGAAGAAACCTGTCGTGCCAACGGAATCGGTGTGCAGAAAGAATGTCAGAGCTGGATTAGTCTGGCACAGATTTGGTTAGAACATATATTTGAAAACTAAAAGAGATTGTTAAAAACTCAGAAAAACGTCTGTGATGTGGTAACTTTGAAAAAATTTAAAACAGGAAGTGAACAGTTGGAAGTAACAGAGCGTTTGTTTAGGTTTTGGAAAAGAAATACTCATAAAAAATTAAGTTGAGATATTATTGGAAGCATGTTAGAATCTTCTAGGCATAAAAATTAAGTAGTTAATAAAAACTAGGAAGGAATTTTAATATGTTAACAATGATTGAAGTGTTAAAAGCAATATTGTTTGGTGTAGTGGAAGGTATCACAGAATGGCTTCCAATCAGTAGTACCGGCCATATGATCTTGCTTGACAAATTCGTAAAATTAAAAGTGAGTTCGGAATTTCTGGATCTGTTTCTGGTAGTGATCCAGCTGGGCGCAATTCTTGCGGTAGTAGTTATTTACTGGAACAAGTTGATTCCGTTATCAACCAACCATGGCTTACATATCAGCCGTAGAAAATGTAAGATGTGGGTAAAAATCATCGTTGCATCCATTCCGGCAGGCGTGGTTGGAATCCTTTGGGATGACGTATTTACCAAATATTTTTACAATTACCAGACCGTAGCAATCATGTTGATTTTAGTAGGTGTTGTATTTATTCTTGTAGAGCGTGCGAACAAAAACAAAGTCGCAAGAGTAGATTCTATCGATGATATTTCCTATGGTCAGGCATTTATGATCGGTGTGTTCCAGATGATTGCTGCAATCTTTCCAGGAACATCCCGTTCCGGTTCTACTATCGTTGGTTCTTTGATGCTTGGTATTTCCAGAACAGCGGCAGCAGAATTTACATTCTTTCTTGCGGTACCGGCAATGTTTGGCGGAAGCGCGATCAAGATTTTGAAATACGACGGTGGATTTAATTCCTCAGAAGTTGCATTACTTGCAATCGGTATGATCGTAGCATTCGTACTTTCCATTATCGCGATCAAGTTCCTGATGTCTTACATCAAAAAACATGATTTCAAAGCGTTTGGCTGGTACCGAATCGTACTTGGCGTTGCAGTTATTGGATATTTCCTTGCAACCAGATAAGTATCGTTCAATTTATACAAAGTAGCCATATCTAATACATGCAGTATTTTATATTGTAAAAATGGCAAAAATTTTTGAACATATTTATCTCAGTCGAGAAGACTCCCACTTCTGCAAGTGGTGAGTAATAACAAGTCTTTCTCAGTGGGAGTACAATCTCCGACTGAGATAAACGCTCCGCGGGGATGTGCAGTGATTCTGAGAAGAATATGTCAGCTTTCGCTGACCAGAATCACGCACCAAGTCTCACGTGCGTTCGACTTGAATTTATGTAAGAGTATTGTATAGATAGCAATTTTTTGTTGCATTATTTCATAAACGTACAAGAAGGCAGAGTCAGATTTTCCTCTGGGAGCGATTGTTAGCGACCGAGACAAATCTGACTCTGCCTTTTCACAACCTATAAAATAGCCACAAAACAAACTAAATAGTGTTCCATTTTGTACAACTTACAAAAATAGCCACAAAACAAACTAAAAAAGTTCCACTTTTCACAACGAACCGTAACAGCCACGAATCACTTCTTTTTTTTACAAGTTTCAATTTCATTTTTGTACAAATCCCAGATGAAATCCCACCAATTTAATGGTACAATAAGTACAGTTAATCAGTCTGAAATAAATGACTGACAAAATTCATGAGGAGGAAAAACGAAAATGGGAGATCAGAAACTGACAGGTCGTGTAACAATCCCGACAGATATTGATGTCGTTCCGGAGACACTGGAACTGATGAAACGCTGGGGAGCAGATGCCATTCGTGACTGCGATGGAACCGATTACCCGGAAGGATTAAAAGATGTAGCTGCGAAAGTGTATTCTACTTATTATACAACGAGAAAGGATAACGAGTGGGCAAAAGCCAATCCGGATGAGATTCAGCAGTGCTATATCATGACAAAATTTTATACTGCCGAATCTGACAAATTATCCATTCATCTGATGACCGGTATTTATCCGGAAATGCTGAAAGTAAACAGCCACGATGACATTCGCCGCTGGTGGGAAGTCATCGACCGTACCACTGGTGAAGTAGTAAGCTGTGATAACTGGTCTTATTCCGAAGAGACCGGAGATGTGACCATTGATCCGGCGACACCATTCCATGATTATACCGTAAGTTTTCTGGCTTATATCATGTGGGATCCGGTGCACATGTACAATGCCGTTGTCAACGACTGGAAAGACGTAGAGCATCAGATCACATTTGATGTGCGTCAGCCAAAGACACATAAATTCAGTATGGAGCGTCTGCGGAAATTCTGTAAAGCAAATCCGCATGTCAATGTCATCCGCTATACCACATTTTTCCATCAGTTTACGCTTGTATTTGACGAGCTTGCAAGGGAAAAATATGTTGACTGGTACGGATATTCTGCCAGTGTAAGCCCATACATTTTAGATCAGTTTGAAAAAGAAGTTGGTTACAAATTCCGCCCGGAATACATCATTGATCAGGGATATTTCAACAATCAGTACCGTATTCCATCCAAAGAATTCAAGGATTTCCAGGCATTCCAGCGCAGAGAAGTTGCAAAACTTGCCAAAGAAATGGTAGACATTACTCATGAGGAAGGCAAAGAAGCTATGATGTTCCTTGGCGATCATTGGATCGGAACCGAGCCGTTTATGGATGAGTTCAAGACCATCGGTCTGGATGCACTGGTAGGAAGTGTCGGAAACGGTTCTACCCTGCGTCTGATCAGTGATGTGGAAGGTGTAAAATACAGAGAAGGCAGATTTTTACCGTATTTCTTCCCGGATACCTTCCATGAGGGCGGTGATCCGGTAAAAGAAGCAAAAGAAAACTGGGTAACAGCCAGAAGAGCAATCCTGCGTAAACCGATCGACCGTATCGGATACGGCGGATATCTGAAACTGGCCTGCGAATTCCCGGAATTCATCGATTATATTGAGAGTGTCTGCGATGAGTTCCGTCTGCTGTATGAAAATGCAAAAGGAACCACACCGTATTGTGTAAAAACCGTTGCAGTATTGAACAGCTGGGGCAAAATGCGTTCCTGGGGCTGCCATATGGTTCATCATGCATTGTATCAGAAACAGAACTACAGTTATGCAGGTGTCATTGAAGCACTGAGCGGCGCACCGTATGATGTAAAATTCATCAGCTTTGACGATATCCGTGCAAATGCAGATATTTTAAATGACATTGACGTTATTATCAACGTAGGTGATGGCGATACCGCACATACCGGTGGTTACGAATGGGAAGATCCGCAGATCGTAGAAGCTATCCAGAAATTTGTATACAACGGCGGTGGATTTATCGGTGTCGGAGAGCCGACCGGACATCAGCATCAGGGCAGATACATTCAGCTTGGCAATGTGATCGGTGTGGAAAAAGAGACCGGATTTACTTTAAATTATGACAAATATAACTGGGAAAATCATCCGGATCACTTTATTTTAGAGGACTGCACAAAAGATGTCGACTTCGGAGAAGGCAAGAAGAGCATGTTTGCCCGTGAGGATACCGAGATTCTGGTTCAGCGCGACAAAGAAGTTCAGATGGCAGTGCATGAGTTTGGAAAAGGACGTTCTGTATACATCAGCGGTCTGCCATATTCTTTCGAAAATGCACGAATCCTGCATCGAAGTGTTATGTACAGCTGCCACGATGAGGCAAACTTAAGAAAATGGTATTCTGAGAACTTCAACGTGGATGTACATGCGTATGTGGCAAATGGCAAATATTGTGTTGTTAATAATACTTACGAGCCGCAGGACACAGTTGTTTACCGCGGAGACGGAAGCAGCTTTGAATTACACCTTGATGCAAATGAGATTAAGTGGTACGAAATTTAAAAGAATAATGTTTTGTTACATTTTAGTTTGCAATAAGACATTTTAGTTTGCAATATAGAAAAATTTATAATTTTGATTAGTTACATTTTAATTTGCAATATAGGAAAATGTGTTTTTAGCTTAGTTACATTTTAGTTTGCAATAAGAGTGAAGCTTTTATAAAAAAGGTGTCTGTTTTTGAAGCAGGCACCTTTTCTGTATGGAAAAAATTAAAGCTAAAATTTTTGAATATTGAGTGGTTCGAATAAATGTTCTGTTATAATGAAACAAAAAGAAAGAGTTTTCTTGGAGAAGCGGATGTATTCAAAATACATAATGATTATTTATAATTTACTTCGGCAGTTTAATTGATGCTTTTCGAACGTCAACCATAGTGTTGCCAATAATAAATTTTTCTTTTTCCTTATCTGACAGCTCAACAACTGGCTTTCCAATAGAGCGTGCGTACTTAATCAGACCTCTATAGTCGATGTTGAATTTAGGGATTTCATCGCGGCTATATGGATGAGTGTTAGATAAATTCATCTGTCCAATCATAGTTATACACCTCCTGTATTTTTGAACTCTCTTCTTCAGGGATAAAAATCTGATATGGATGAAGCATATTCTTCTCTACTTTTATACTATCATGCCAAGTATTTCGCCGCAAGAATTGTATGGTAGTTTTTATTAGAAGACTTTTGAAATATTGAATGACTCGAACAAATGTGCTATTATATGAATCAACATGAAAGAAAATATTTGTTGCTTGAAGTATCGGAGAATATTACCGAAAATTTTCGAACAGAACTTGTCAAGCTGAGGAGCATGGTAACACCCGTTGATGCAGATGCACCAGAAGTTGATCTGAGAATTATTATAGGTAATGCATGGGAGAAAAATCCGATGCTATATTATAAAAATATAAGAAGAAACGGTATTGATATATGGAATTGGGATGGAACGGAGGATATAGATGGATAATGTACTTGTTCGGATCATGGGAATCCGTATTACAAATCTGAAGAATGTCTCATCCGGAGAAATCTCTTTTATCAATGCCCCGGGAAACAGCAATACCAATATGCTAGGTCTTTTTGGACAGAATGGATCTGGGAAAACGGTACTGATTAATGCGCTGGAAATATTAAAATATGTGCTTAGCGGAAAAAGTGTTCCAAGCCGATATGTGAATTATATAAGCGTAGATGCCGAATATGCACATCTAACATTTGAGTTTTTGATACAATTTGAGAATAAGAAAATAGAAGCTTTTTATGAATTCTCATTAGGAAAAGAGCAAGACTCATCAGATGGAAGTTACAGAATCCGTATCTTTGATGAAATCCTTAAATGTTCGATTTTATCAGGTAAAAATACAAAAACTGAAGAAGTAATAAATACCTGCAATTCAAGTACATTTGCTCCAACAGATAAGAAGCAGCTTTTGACAGGAACCGCAAAAGACATAGATGTAGAGTTGATGGTTGCCAGAAAACTGACAAATGTTGAATCAAGATCTTTTGTTTTTTCTGAACAGTTATTTGAAATCATAGAGAAAAATAGCAAGAATGCAAATGATAGAGTCCAGTATGCATATTATAAAAAAGTCATATATCAGATAGCAGACTTCGGTAAATATTCTTTATTTGTTATTAATGCAGTTACATCTGGGTTCATTACCATTAATGCTCAAACAAGGTCGTTCAGAGGCAACGGAGTAGAAAATGGAGCAGTTGGGACAATTATGATTCCGGTGGAAGAACCGACCATTCTGCCAAAAGAAGATTTCATGTATATATCGAAAAGAATAGAAAACATGAATATGGTGCTGAAACAGCTCATTCCGGGATTAACCATAAGCATCAAAGAACTTGGCACTCAGTTGATGGAAAACGGTACGATAGGATATGAAATCCAGTTGATGAGTTGCAAAAATAGCAAAGAAATTCCATTAAAATATGAATCTGAAGGAATCAAAAAGATTATCTCTGTATTGCCGATGTTAATTGCTGTTTATGATCAGGCAGCAATCACCGTTGCCATAGATGATCTGGATACCAATATTTTTGAATATCTCCTCGGTGAATTGCTCCGGCTCATTTCAGAAAGAGGAAAAGGCCAGCTCATATTTACTTCTCACAATTTGAGAGTGCTTGAAAGGGGAGACAAGCAGTTCTTGGCTTTTACGACTACAAATCCGGATCACCGATATATACGTCTGAAAAATGCAAAAAGAAGTAATAATGTACGGGATATGTATTATCAGGAGATTATGCTTGGTGATGAAAGCGAAGAACTCTACGAGAAAACGAAAACTACTGAAATATCTCTGGCATTCAGAGTAGCCGGCAGATATAAAGATGTATCGATGTAGAAGGTAAAAACAGGAGAGATGATAAGTATGACATTAAAGAATGCATACACAGGAACAGTGTTACAGATATATGACAATAGATATGGGAAACCTTATTCTAGCAGTGACTGGCGTAGTGAATATGTTGGAAAAGATGGATTATTTTTATATTATGCATCAGATACAGTACCTGGAAAAGGATATGTGTTTTTCTTTACTGCCCGCCCATCTGGAAAATATCTTAGGACAGCCCGCGGCATTGTTGATATTAATGGGGACGAAATTATAGTTACAACAAAAAATAGTCGTTATCACTTCAAAATGGATGATTCGCTGTTTTCGGATATGGAGATTGAGTATTTGATTAGAAATGCTGAACTGTATTTTGGATCTAAGATACGATGAAAATGGGAGATAGAATATATGATAATCAGACAGGCATACATTGGAATACTTGATACCGCATCCGATAGTGAAGGAAATATGTATGATGATTGGCGATATTCCTATATTGGAAAACCAGGTGTAATAGCAATATGCGAAGCCGATTCGGCAGATCAAGCAGGGAATAGTAGGATATGCTTCTTTCCGCCGGAACCAATTGGATCCTATCTAAAAACATCCTATGGTGATATTCGGAAAACAGCAGATACCCTTTCCGTTGCGACCAGAAACAGTCAGTATTCTTTTGGCATAGATAATGATTGTTTGTCCGATGAACTGAAAGAAATCTGGAAGAAAAATATGCAGCGAGTATTTCCAGAGATACTGGATCAGATAGAAAAAATATTATAAAACAGAGTGCCGCAAAATTAGTAAATGTAGATTTTGCGGCACTTTGACGTTAAAAGACAGCGCCGGAGCGCTGCCTTAATAATAATGAAAATTATTTGTCTGAATATTTTTTGTAATCGTCAATGGTGATATTGGCTATTTCACATGCTTCACTTAAAGAAATATTGAATTTCTTTACCATGTTATTTACTACGGAAACTGTATATTTCGTTGTTGCTATTTCTAATCCTCTTGCGAATCCTCGTGCCTCAATAGCGTCTGCTGCTTTACTACTCATATTGGTATTCCTCCTTTAAACATTTGCTGTATTATAATATTTTATATTCTGAATTTTTTAATATCTTCCTCAGAGAGATCTTTTATTGCGACACCATGTTTCTTGGCATATCTGGAAAGCTCAAGAAGATTGACATGGCAGCTAGGTGCGTTTTTATAGGAATCTGGTGGCTCAAAATATGAGTCTGGTTTTTCTGATTTCACATCCATATTCATTTCCTCATGATAAAAAATTAATTTTTCAAGTATGGCAAAAATTCTTTTGCTAAGTCCATTGGTTTATACTGGCCGAAATTCCCCATATACGGGGTGAGAATATCCGGCTTGATATCAAGTTCCATGGCTATGGAATCCCGGGTGGCATGACCGTCTCTCAAAAGCTCTATAGCCATGATTAATCGTCCGATATTAATTAAATCATTTTCATTATACATAGTTTAGCTCATCCTTCCTTAAAAAGTCAACTACATTAATACAAAGTAAACTAACATGATACTTCATCAGTATAAATGATTGGTAAAATAATTACAATAAAATATTAAAATAGTAGATTTTGTAAAAGAATAGTTGACTTTGATGAGGATAGAAAAATGATAACAGAGTACAGAATTGGGGAAAGAATAAAGGAACTTCGAAAAAAGAATGGATGGACACAGGAACAGGTTGCTGACAAGATTGGTGTTACAAAATCTGTAGTATCATTTTATGAACGTAATAACCGTACACCGTCACCAGAGATGCTTGTGAAATTTGCTCAGTTATATGATGTATCGGCAGATTACCTGCTTGGGATTGAAAAAGTAGATGATAACCATCTGGATGTAACCGGACTTTCCAAGACGGAAAAGCATGCATTACAGAGTATTGTGGATGCCCTTCGCAAAAAGAGCAACTGATTGAGGATGCAATCAGAAAAAAACACCTATTGATAGTTGATGTTTGAAAGTGTGAAAAAATAAGACGTTAGGGTTCTCTTTAAAACCACTTATTGATAGTTTTATATTATGGATATTAGCCGCTCAATGAAAATGAGCGGCACAGACTGTAGACAAACTTGGTGTTGGGTGTTATGCCCAGCACCATGTTTCTTTTA
>ENA-OWPB01002733-OWPB01002733.1-human-gut-metagenome-genome-assembly--contig:-NODE-2733-length-11454-cov-2.827441_pt1 | contig 11454 bp, 4 predicted proteins | sample MGYA00248260_ERZ651838 | MGnify/ENA primary metagenome ERZ651838 (study PRJEB26924, sample SAMEA4378304) | human gut metagenome | biome: human gut; feature: human-associated habitat; material: faeces...
AGGATCTCAGAAGCCATAGCCGCTGAGTGAGTCATACCGGAACAACCGATTGTCTCTACAAGAGCCTCTTGGATGATTCCTTCTTTAACGTTTAATGTCAGCTTACATCCACCTTGTTTCGGCGCGCACCAACCGATACCGTGAGTCAAACCAGAGATATCAGTGATCTGAGTTGCTCTAACCCACTTTCCTTCTTCAGGAATCGGAGCACACTGGTGGTTAGCTCCCTTCTTTACAACACACATGTGTTGAACTTCATGTGAATAAATCATAATCGCTAATTTATTATATTAAAGTGATAATAAAACTTTATGCTAATTTTAATGTAAGATCGCTTTTAAAAGACCGCACAAAGATAAAATTTAAAATTCAGCCGTGCAACAGGACCGGTTATTTCAAAACTTCTTTAATTTTATCTTCCAACTCCTGACCGTGCAGGTTCTTGGCGATGATTGTACCGTCTTTGTCAACCAGTACGGTATGAGGGATGCTGTTGACACCATAAAGAGCGGCACCGCTGTTCTGCCAACCTTTCAAGTCGGACAGTTGTGTCCAGGTGATGTTTAGGTCTTTTACGCCTTTGGCCCACGCATCGGCTTTGCTGTCCAACGAGATACCGACAATATCGAATCCTTTGTCCTTGTAATCTTTGTAGGCTTTGACCAGATTCGGCATTTCTGCACGGCAGGGAGGACACCAGGATGCCCAGAAATCAATCAGGACGACTTTGCCGTTACCGACGTATTCGGAAAGTTTGTGCACCTCACCTTTAGCGTTCGGCATTTCGAAATCAGTGAACTTCTGTCCTATGGCTACCTTTTTCAAAACATTCAGATGATCGATCATATAGCTGATTCCCGGAACGGACTTGAAAGAAGAATCTGCTTTGGAGATGATTTCATTTTGCTGCTCTTCGTCGATGTTGTAACGGAAATCGTAGAGGTTCTTGGCGGCAGACTGTTTATCTGTATGAGCCAGGATGTAGTTGACAACGGTTTCCGTAATCTTACGGTCGATCTCTTCATATTTGGCTTCCGCCTGTTTTATCAGGTTTTCATCGCCTGACTTCATATCGGCGACCAATTTGTCTATACCAGAGCGTAAGTCTTTGATTTTGGCCTGCAATTCTTTTTGTGCGTCATTTTCGGGAGTACCGCTAACAGTGGAAGTAGAATCCAGCACGACTGCTAATTTTCCGTTTTCAAGTACGAATGTTGCCATGAACGGAGCGTTTTCTCCGGGAGCGACACGCACCGGTTCAACCACTTCTTCCGAAAAACGGAGAGTACGGAGGGCAGGAGCGTTTTGTGTGCCTTTCAAAGCAAAAGATCCGTTTTGTACTAAGGCGCTGTCCAATGGTGCAGCATCTTTTACCCCATATTCATAGAGATATACATACTTACCATTCAAATCACTGTTTGAAACGGTACCGGTAATTTCGTAACCCGGTTTTTCGCTACAAGCTGCAAGAAGCAGGACGGAAGCGGCGATAGGAAGATACTTTTTCATATATTTATGTATTAAAACGATTAATACTTTATTAGTTACAGACGTTTGGTGCAAAAGTAAGAAAAAATTGACACATTATTTGCTATATTTGTGGCCTAATAATCGTTATTATGAATTTATCCTATATAGATACCAGATATGCGGCGTTTTTTCGTTTTGTAAGGGCTGTTATTGTCTGTTTGTTCCTTTTTTCTTGTCCGGTGTCTGCGGGGATTTCCCTGCATATGGCAAATAATATAGATTTGTCAAATAATGCTATCCTTGACATGTATCAGGATGAGAACGGTTATATGTGGATCGGTACCTACGACGGTTTGAATCTGTATAACGGCAAGAATACATATGTATTTCGTTTTGAACCGAATAACAAGAATACCTTATGCAGTAATATCATCAATAAAATCGTGTATGGTGGGGATGGATTTCTGTGGGTATCGACTTCTATGGGATTGAATCGGTTCTCGTTGAAAGACCGGAAGGTGACGGAGTCCTACACGGAATATCCCGAATGTTTGAATGTGGTGTCTGATTCGGCTGGTAATACACTGCTCATAAAGCAAAAAGATTTTATCTCCTGCTATTCTCCCGAAACCGGCTCTTTTCAGGATGTACATGTACAGGGAATGAATGAAGAAGTATCCAAAGTCTTGTTTGCAAACGGAGAAAGGCAATTCTTTATTCTTGACGCCGATGGCTGCCTGCTTGAGATTTGTCCGGATTTTGAGTCTTTTCCCTTGGTATTGGACATAAAGAAAACTCCGATTCATGAAAAGGAAATTGACCGTGCTTATTACCTCGATGGCACTTTGTATTATGTGGATATGGAAAACCACTTTTATTCTTACCGGATGAAAGATCGCAGGAAAGAGTATCTGGCCGACCTTACCGGCTGGATGGAGCAATATGGAAAGCTTTCCCGTATCGCTTTGTTTCATTCCGTCCCCTACTTGGTTTTCAGGAACGGGCTTTTGCTAAACATCGATAATCAGGAAGAGGCATTGAGGTTTGATGTCGGGCTATTTTGTGTTTTACCTGACCGGAAGCAGGATATCCTATGGGTGGGGACGGACGGGCAGGGAGTCCGGATGTATTATGACAAGTATAACCGATTTTCAGGGATTCAACTCAAGAGTTTGCCGATTGTCGTGCGGAATCCGGTCCGTTCGATCTATACCGAGGATGAGAAAACAATTTGGTTCGGGACTAAAGGAAATGGTTTTGTGCGTGTGGAAGATTATGATTCCTATGAAAAAGGAAAAATACCAGCCGAGAAAGTCAAACACTTCACAACATCGAGCGGCTTGTCTAGTGATCGTGTCTATTGTTTCCGTAAAAGTAACTATTATCCCTGGGTGTGGATCGGGACAGAAGGACCGGGGTTGTCATATTATTCCTTAGTGGACAAGAAAGTCCATACGATGGCAAGTCTTGTTGATACAAAGATCAGATATGTCCATGCCATCCGTGAAGTGAATGATTCGACGTTATGGATGGCAACGACCGGAGATGGTTTGCTGGAAGTTGTTATTGGTAGAAAAGGGGGGGAGCTTGTGATTAAATATGTAAAGTCTTTTATCCTTGAAAAGGATGGAAAGATTTGTAATGAGTTCCATTCTATGAGTTATGATGATGAGGCTTCTCTTCTTTATTTGGGGAGCCGTGGGGGATATGGATTGGTTCGTTTTAATCTGTTGACTAAGAAATACGAATTTATTCCGATGAATAATGCCGGTAACCGGGCGGTAGGGGATGTGCTTTGTATGTGTTATAGCAAGGATTCTACTTTTTATCTGGGGGCGAGTTCTGGTATGACACAGATGAAATTACATTCTGGGAACCCGGCGGAAGTACGCCAATATAGCAGGATCGACGGTATCAAGAATGATATGGTTCACGGTATTCTGGAAGATTCTGACGGCTGTGTTTGGCTGAGTACGAATAAGGGACTTACCAAATATAATCCTCACAATCGTTTTTTTCATAATTATGAAAGTCCTGATCTGGATGTGACGGAATTCTCGGATGATGCTTATTGGAAGTGCCCTTACACGGGAAAACTGTTCTTCGGTGGGATTAACGGGGTGATATGGGTAGATCCGCAAAACGACCGGCAGGAGAATTATAAGCCGGCCTTACATTTTTTTGAAATGAAGATGGGGCATGAAACGCATAGTTTGTATGACTATACGGATCAGAAAACCGGATATGTGACCATTCCCCCTAACATATCCACATTTTCGATTTCTTTTGTGGCGACCGACTATATACACGGGGAAAACTATGAGTATTCGTACTTATTGGAAAACTATAATACATCATGGACCGAACTGCAGAAAGATAACGAGGTTGTTTTTACGAAGTTACCTTATGGCAATTATGTTTTGAAAGTCCGTTACAAGAATGATGTGTTCGATTCGGATGCCAAGGAGTATTTTTTGCATATACGGGTGTTGCCTCCCTGGTATCGCGGTTCTTGGGCCATGATTGCCTATGGTTTGGTACTGGCGACCATATGTTTGGGTATCGTGTATTGGCTGCGCCGCCGGATTGTGGAAAAACAGGCCGAAGTCGCCCGGAAAATCAGAGAAGAGCAAAAAGAAAAACTATATGAAGCGAAGTTGAATTTCTTTGCCAACATCACGCATGAGCTTTGTACGCCTTTGACTTTGATTAATGGCGTAAATGATTATATCAAGATATCCGCTGACCGATTGGCTGATGGGAAATTGGAGAAGTATGCCCGTATCCTGGGTGAGAATGTCACAAATCTGAATGAGTTGATCCAGGAAATTTTGGATATCAGAAAGATCGAGGAGGTCGGATTCAGTCATATACAGATCAAACGGGTGTCCGTAAGCAGGTTGATCCGGAAGCAATGCGAATCGTTTATACCTGTTGCGGAGCAGAACGGGATCAATTTTACCTTCAGTGATGTTGATAAACCGGTTTATTGGAATACGGATGTACCCAGTTTGAAAAAGATTATACGCAATTTGGTGTCGAATGCATTCAAGTACACGGAACAGAAAGGTACGATTGATGTTTCTGTCCGGATAGAAAATGAGTCTCTGATAATAAAGGTATATAATACGGGTAAGGGGATAGCGGAAGCTGACTTGAAAACGATTTTTGATCGTTTTCATATCTTAGGAGATTTGGATGGAAATAATTATACTCAGATGACTTCCAGAAACGGATTAGGACTTTTCATCTGCCATAGTATGGTCCAGTTGCTTCGTGGTGAGATAAATGTGGAAAGCAAGGAGGGGGAATCTGCCGGATTTATCGTTACGTTGCCTTATCTGGAGGTCGAGGAAATGGATTTAGACGAACAAGCCGATGAAGAGGTTCCGGTTGCACAACCAGTGGTTTCGGCAGTGGCTGCCGAAACCACTGGGAATATCGGTAATCCGGTTATCTTGGTGGTTGATGATAACCGGGATATCGTTTGGCTGATTAAGGAAACTTTATCGTCCGAATATGCCGTTCGGGAGGCATTTAATGCAGAAAAGGCTTTGGCCTTGATGGACCAGCAAACTCCTGATTTGATTATTACGGATATCATGATGCCGAGTATGGATGGGTTTGCGTTGATCAGCCGTATCAAGTCTGATAAGTTCACCCGGCATATACCTTTAATCGTAGTATCGGCAAAAGTCTCGGAAAGCGAACAGGCGGAAGGATTGGATCTGGGTGCCGATGTATACCTGACCAAGCCATTCTCATCCGTAGTGCTCCATTCCGTTGTGAACAGATTGATGGCGAATAAAAAAGAACTGAAAGACTATTATTATTCTCCGGAAAGCGCTTATGAGCAGTCCGGCGGCCAGTTGATCCATCAGGAAGATAAGGAGTTTATGGAATCCGTGACAGCTATAATTAAGGAAAACCTTGCTCAGGATACGTTGCGTCCTGAACTTATAGCCGACAAATTAGGCATGAATACCCGTGCTTTGTATCGTCGTTTTAAAAAAATTTCACCGTTGACACCGAGTGATTTTATCAAGGACTACCGCATGATGCATGCTGCCCGGCTTTTAGTCACGACGAACCTGAGTGTGCAAGAAATCATCTATCAGGTCGGAATTTCCAACAAGTCCTATTTTTATCGTGAGTTTTCAGCCAAATACGGAGTTACACCGGGAGAGTATCGACGGATGCAATAGGGCGTTTCCAAATGTAACTGATTTTTATTCGTAGTCTTTAATTCGGTTTATCCGATATAATTGGATAAAGCAGACAATACCCCCTTTTTGGTCATATTTCTATTTCTGTTGAAATATCGGTTCGTCTTGAATTGTCGTTTTTCTTGTCTTTCCGATTTTGGAGTGTCATTACATGTCAAGTGTTTGGCGTGTCATTTGGATGCAGGGGTTGATCTGTCGACAGACTTTACAAATGCGAAATAATCTTTTATTGTTTTTTTGTGTAGTGTCCTGATTGTACAAAAGAGTGTCATAATCGGTCATAGGTTGAATATGATACTCTTTTTGCTGCCCTGTGTTACTGTAATTGTGTTAAGATCGGCTAATATTGTCATTGAATTACAAAAAATAAAATTAAAAAATATAGATTGGAAGATAGTTCTTTCAATTTTCTGAATTTTAATGTGTTCATGTTAAATTAAAAGCAAAAAAATGATGAATGAATCTAAGCTATTATCCCCAAATGGGATAGTGAAGGCCTCAGCCTTATGCTTATTAATGTCTGCTTTTTCTGTTAATGCCGCATTTGCTGTTCCGGTATTGGATCGTGAAGTGATGGTTATACAACAAGGTCGGACTTTGACGGGTACTGTGGTTGATAATTTTGGAGACCCTGTTATTGGTGCCAATGTGATCGTCAAAGGAACAACGATCGGTAACATTACCGATGTGAACGGTACATTTACTGTTGAAAATGTACCGGATGATGCTGTATTGCAAATCTCTTATATCGGTTTTAAGACATTGGAAGTGCCGGTAAAAGGTCAGACAACCTTTAATATTACATTGCAAGAAGACACTGAGAACTTGCAGGAAGTAGTGGTGGTCGGTTATGGTTCTTCTGTGAAGAAGGATTTGACTACGGCAGTTACGAGTGTAAGTAGCAAAGATTTTTTGGCTGGTGCCGTGAATGATCCGATGCAGATGGTGGATGGAAAAGTAGCCGGAGTCGTGGTTAATAGTGTTGCCGCTGCTGACCCGAATAAGAGTGGTAGTATTCAAGTGCGTGGAGCTTCTTCTTTGAAGGCTGGTAACAGTCCGTTGATTGTGATTGATGGTATGCCGGGAGGAGATTTGCGTAATTTGGCACAGTCGGATATCGAGTCTATTACCGTATTGAAAGATGGTTCTGCTGCAGCTATCTATGGTTCTCGTGGTGCAAATGGTGTAATCTTAGTAACGACCAAACAGGGAAAGGCGGGTAAGACGACCATTACGTATGATGGCTATGTCGAACATGATTTTGTGGCAAGCAAACCGGATGTTTTGGATGCAGAAGCCTATTTGGACAAGGTTACAGGTGCTGTTGATTACGGGCATCGAACCAATTGGTATGATGAGTTGATCAATAAAAATAATTTTGGTCATAATCACAATATTTCATTGTCTGGTGGTAGCGAAACAACTATTTTCCGTATGTCTGCTAACTTTAAAGGTAAGGAAGGATTGGATATCGCTTCTGATCGTAAAGAATACGGTTTACGTGGAAACTTTAAGCATACGACTTTGGAGGGGTTGTTGGAAGTAGGCGGTAATTTCTCTTATCGTATAGCTGACGAAGATTATACGGATTATGCTTCGTTCAAGCAGGCTGTTCAGTTGAATCCGACGTTCAGTGTGGATGAGATGGATGCATTCAAAGGTAATAGTTATTCCTTTAATCCTGTCAAAAATTTGACGGAGCAGGAGAATGGTGCAAAACAGGAATATTCCACAATCGATTTGAACTTGAAACTGAACATTCTGAAAAATCTGAATACAGAATTAAAGCTTGGTCGCCAAGGACATAACAAGAAACAGTCTCAGTATAAGTTCAAGACACATAAAGATTGTATTAATGGAAATTATAATGGTTATGCACTCTTGAAACAGGAAGCTTGGACAGATTGGACATTGGAATGGTTGGGAAATTATTCGTTCAAAATCAATGATGAACATGATTTCAAAATTATGGGCGGTTATTCCTATCAGCAATTCGATTACGAATGGTTCTCAGCATCGAACCGTGATTTTCCTTCCGATGCATTCTTATATAACTATCTTCAAGGCGGTGAGTACGAAAAGGTGAATGGCCGCTTGGGGATGGAATCCCATAAAGAAGAAGAAAAAACAATCGCGTTTTTGGGGCGTATTAATTATAACTGGAATGACGTATTCTTGTTTACAGGATCTTTACGCCATGAAGGTAACTCTAAGTTTGGTGAAGATCATAAATGGGGACTTTTCCCGGCAGCATCGGCTGCTTGGCGTGTGTCCAAATTGCCGGTGTTTGAAAACAGTTCTGCCGTTGACGATTTAAAACTTCGTTTTTCGTATGGTGTAACCGGACGTTCCGGGTTCGACCGTTATACGGCACAGGCCAAATATTCTGGATTCGGACAGTACTATAGTGATACTTATGGTAAATTTATCATGGGGTATGGACCAGGTAATAACCCAAATTATGATTTGGCTTGGGAAAAACAGATTTCTTACAACTTGGGTATTGATTATACTTTATTTAACTCTCGTCTGTCGGGTAGCTTTGATGCATTCATTCGTGAAGGTCGTGATGTAATCGGTGAATATCCTGTTCCTTTGCCACCGTATCTGCATGATAAAATTTATGCAAATGTGGGTACAACTACATCTAAAGGTTTTGAGTTCCAAGTGAATTGGGATGCAGTACAAACAAAAGATTTTTCTTATTCTACAAATTTGAATTTGGCTTATACAAAATCCAAACTGAAATCATTCTCTAACGAAAAGTATCAGTTGGGGTATATAGAAGGTGATGGATTCCCCTCTCCGGGTAATCCTGGTTCGGCTCAGCGTCTAGAAGACGGAATCGAGATTGGTTCTTTTTATGGATTCCGTTATGCAGGTGTCGATGATGCAGGTAATATCCTGATTTGGGAAAAAGGTGAAGAAGGTGGAGTAACGAAGTTGGGAGCCGATGGTAATGAACAGGATAAGGTTTATCTGGATGGAACAGGTGTTCCCAAGTGGGAGTTGTCTTGGGGAAATACGTTCAGATATAAAGACTTTGATTTGTCTTTGTTCTTCCGTGGACGTTTTCGCTATAAAGTGATGAACCAGTATGAAATGTATTATGGTCTGCAAGTGGTTTCCGGCGATAACAAGTTATCTTCCGCTTATGAAGAAAATGCTCATATCAAAGGCCCGAAAGTGATTTGTGACTATTTCTTGCAGAATGGTAATTATTTACGTTTGGACAATATCACATTGGGTTGGACTCCGAAATTGAATACGAAGTGGATTTCTAATTTACGTGTGTATGGTACGTTGAAGAACGTGTTTACATTGACTAAGTATTCGGGGGTAGATCCGACGACGGTGACGACTACAGGCTTGTGGCCGGGAATCGGTGGAATGGAGGTCTATCCGACTGCAAGGAATCTGACATTTGGCGTACAAATCACTTATTAATTAAATTAAGAGACAGAACATGAAAAAAATTAAATTATTATGTGCTGCAGGTTTGTTGGGTGCTCTTGCCATGACATCTTGTACGGATCTGACAGAAAAAGTATATTCAGATTTAGTGAGAGACAATTATTATACGGATAAATTGTCTGTTGAAGCTGCCGTGGTTCGTTGTTTCGAACATAGTGACAATGTTACGTGGCGTGGTGATATCTGGAAGTTGCAGGAATTGACAGGTGACCATTTTGTCTGGACACAGAAAGGACGGCATGGATATGACGATGGCCAATGGATTCGCCTGCACGAACATAAATGGAACTATATTCAAGGACAGATCAACGGTGCTTGGGTGGCATCTTACCAGTGTATCAGTCAGGTAAACACGGTGTTGCGTGATTTCAATACGGTTGATTTTAGTGCGATCGGTGTTACTGATGAAGAGAAGGCTGCTTATTATAGTGACTTACGTGTATTGCGGGCTTGGTACTACATGTTTTTGTTGGATTTTTACCGTCAGGTTCCAATCGCTACGGAACAACAGGCTTCTGATGAAATCGTGCCTCAGAGTACAGCAAAAGAGGTTTATGATTTCATTGAGTCGGAATTGAAAGAATGTATCCCTACATTGCCGAAAGAAAAACGTCTCGGACGTTGGACACAGGGACCGGCAGCCGGTTTGTTGGTTCGTCTTTATTTGAATGCCAAGGTGTGGATTGGTGAGGATCATTATGCTGATTGTAAGCAATGGGCGGAAGATATTATTGCCGGTAAATATGGTACATACAGCATAAACCAACAAGATTATCGTGATCCGTTCCGTTCTGGTATCAATAAATATCAGTCTCCTGAGAATATGTTCGAGTTTTGGCACGAACGCGGTCGTTTGGAACAACAGACGATGTGGGCAGATGGTATGCACTATTCTGCAGCCCAGACGATTGGTAGCGATGGTGGTGGCAACAACGGTATCCATTTGCAGCCTTCTCGTGACTTCCAAGGAAATGTGTATCAGTTTGCCAGCGGACTCGGAAATCCATTTGAAAAATATGCGAAGTGTGACTATCGTGTAATTCCTTTCCATACGACAGATGCGAAAGGTGGTTATGAAGGTTTCTTCTTGCAAGGGGCACAGATGAAATATGACGAGTCGAAGCAATATGGTTTTACAGATGAAAATGTGAATGGCTCCGAAGAATGGATGGGTTTCCCGTTGGTGTTTGTCGACCAGGTAGGGCGTTTTTCAGAAGATAAGTCGTTGAACGCCGAAAACAAGAAACAAGCCTTGTTGGATGCTGCTGCCCGTGGGGGATATTTCATTTGTAATGACGCTGATGTGATCGCGAAAGGTTCTCAGGTGACTACCGGTGAAGAAAATTCCGGTTTCCGTTTCAATAAATTCCCTTATTTACCGGATCATGATGGTTTGTTCCGTTCTCAGTCTACTCCTGAGATGCGCTTGTCTGAAATGTATTACTCATTGGCAGAATGCTATTACAGGGAAGGAAATAAGGCAAAAGCAGCTGAACTATTGGATTATGTACGGGTAAGAAATTACCCTGCGGAAGAATGGTCGAAATATAGCTATGTGGCAAATCTGGATAAGTTGACGGATTCTGAATTTTTAGATGAGTGGGGACGTGAGTTCATCGGTGAACGCCGCCGCCGTATTGATTTGATTCGTTGGAATAAATTCCATGAAGAATGGTGGAATAAGGGAAAAGATGCTACAGACAAAGAATATAGCTATTTCCCTATTCCTCAAAACCAACTGAATGCAAGTCCGATCCTGAAACAGACAACTCCGGGTTGGGAATAATGGTGCATGGCTGACTGAAAGAATGGCTATTTTGAATATTAATGTAGCACTTAATTATAATAGGCTATTTTTTCAGAATAATATAACGAGTCTGCTGAGTTTTTCTTGGCAGGCTTGTTTGTTTTTAGGGCAATCAAAATTACTATCCGGGATCATCTCTTTTCCCTTATGAAAATTTCGCATACCAACCATCATACTGTCATTTCTGGTTGTTAACTGTTGCTTTACAGTATGTTAAAGTATGATAGTTGCTGTTTTTCACTATCATTCTACCATCATGCATCTATCATGATTTTTACATGTCGGTTTATTTATATGGTTGATAATGGGATGTTTGCATTTATATAAGCCCAAATGGTCATCGATAAAACGAGATCGTTTTTGTGTTAAAACGACCTTGTTTGCCGAACAAGATGCAAAAATGAGACATAAAAACACCCACGGCATGGCGGATAAACATCCACGCATCCACGGAAAGGCCTTGCACAGACCCGGGTC
>ENA-OWPB01002741-OWPB01002741.1-human-gut-metagenome-genome-assembly--contig:-NODE-2741-length-11423-cov-14.980647_pt1 | contig 11423 bp, 9 predicted proteins | sample MGYA00248260_ERZ651838 | MGnify/ENA primary metagenome ERZ651838 (study PRJEB26924, sample SAMEA4378304) | human gut metagenome | biome: human gut; feature: human-associated habitat; material: faeces...
GGCGCTCCACGCTCATGGTCTCGGGCATCACGATGATGATGCGGTAGCCCTTGGCAGCGGCCACAGCGGCCAGACCAATGCCGGTGTTGCCGGAGGTAGGCTCAATGATCACGGAACCGGGCTTCAGCTTGCCGGTGGCCTCGGCATCGTCGATCATCTTCTTGGCAATGCGATCCTTGACAGAGCCGGCGGGGTTGAAGTATTCCAGCTTGGCCAGAACGGTGGCCTTCAGGTCGGCTTCCTTCTCGATATGGGTCAGCTCCAGCAGCGGAGTGTGGCCAATCAGCTGATCTGCGGAAGTGTAAATCTTGCTCATAGTAAAAGTTCTCCCTCTGCGGGCGCAGGGCCCGGGATGTTATTCTGACGCAAACCATATTTCCTGTAAACCAACATGGTTTGTAGGTTTGATGGTATTATAGTCCTCTTTTCCCCCTTTGTCAATGGAAAAACGAAAAAGCGATTGAAAAGTTACAAACCCTGTTGTATAATAGGTTTGTTAATGAGAAGAGGACAACCCCACCATCCATGCCTGCGCATTGCCGCCCCTGACTGGGCCGCTGGCGCAAAGCGTCTGAGGGGTTGATAAGGAGAAAAGCTATGATCGTTTCAACCAAGGGCCGTTATGCACTGCGCGTAATGATCGACCTGGCCGAACACCAGGCGGAGCGGTATGTGCCGCTGAAGGAGGTCGCCGAACGGCAGGAGATCTCGGAAAAATATCTGGAAAACATCCTGAAGGTGCTGGTGCAGAACGGCTTTCTGGAAGGTCTGCGCGGCAAGGGCGGCGGCTACCGGCTGACCCGCACCCCCGACCAGTACACCGTGGCAGAGATCCTGCTGCTGACCGAGGGCAGCCTTGCCCCCGTGAGCTGCCTTGTGCCCGGTGCTCCCGCCTGCGAGCGGCTGCCCAACTGCCGAACCTATATGATGTGGAAGGGCCTGAACGACATGATCGCCGACTACTTTGGCAAGATCACTCTGGCCGACCTCGCCGCACCCGATCAGGCGGGGAATGATTATATCATCTAAATGACAGAAACAAAGCCAAAAAACGCAAAAGCCCACTTAAAAATCCGCATTATTGGACAGCACAACAGCCCTGCCGCTCGATGATGAGCAGCAGGGCTGTTGTGCTGGGCTTCATTTCGCCCTTGCATAGCGGGCAAATCATAATCGCCCACCTCACAGGCCAAACAGATCGGAGTGCGTACCAGTCGCAACCAAGTACAGTTCCGTATCTGTCTGCCGATAAATCAGAATCCAATCCGGCTGTATATGGCATTCATGGCAGCCGGTATAATTGCCTGTTAAGCTGTGGTCTCGGTTCTTTTGTGGCAATGCGTCAGGCACTCGCAGTACATCAACAACCGCCTGCAGTAAATCCATTTTATAATGCCGCTTGATGCAGGTTTTATAATCTTTCTTAAACTGCGTGGAAGTGTTCAGTTTTAACACGGTTTAGCCCTCCGCCGCCAGTTGAGCGAAGAAGTCAGCGGTAGAGCCTTCAAAGTGTTCTCCTTCGCCGGTTCTAATCATGCTGTCCACTTCATCAATCGCCGCTTGTGTCTTGGCGTTGGGAATTTCTGCATCCTTGAGAGCCTTTAAGCTCTGCATATACGCCACCAGATAGATCAAATCATTATCCGGCATCTCGTCCAGCAGGGTTCTTGCCAATTCTCTTGTACTCATGTTGCACCTGTCCTTTCGTATGGATATTATGCGCATTCTTCCACGGCGGTTTTCCCCTCTGATACCGCGTGTTCCTTCAAAAACTGTTCCGCTGCCTGTTTCAGAACAGCGTTGGGGGTGGTCCCCGCTGCGGTACAGGCCTCCCGGAACTGGGCCGCAAAATCCTTACGGACCTTACAGCCCAAAATCATCATATGGGCCTTGTCCCACTTGGCATTTGCCTTTTTCTTCGCATCAGACAGCATATTCAACCTCTTTTCCGGCGGGGCTGTTATAAAATGCCTATCCTGCCCCATAAACAATATAGCACATTTCGTTCTTGTTGAACAGTGTAAAGCTGTACAAAGTTCACGGTTCAACTCTGTCTGTTCTGTCAGCAGTTTTTGAGCCAATAACGCACAAAAGACGCACAAGCCAGAGTTTTCAGAGCATTTACACAACAAATAAAGCCACGATACAGTCGCCATTTCCGGCGCTGTATCGCGGCTTTTATTCTGGTCGGAGTGGCGAGACTCGAACTCGCGGCCTCCTGCTCCCAAAGCAGGCGCGCTACCAACTGCGCAACACCCCGTAAAAATGAATACTACCATACTATACCCTTTTTTTGTGCATTCGTCAAGTGCGCAGAATGCGAAAATCTGCCCGGGGCACCGAAAACCACCCTTACTTTGTATTTTTGCCTTGAAGCAGAGCCAAAAATGGTGTATTATAAAGTGTATTGAAAGAAAGTGTAATTCCGGGCTGCGATGCCCTGAAACCAAGGGGGAAACCACTATGGCAGATAAAAACTTTTTGACGGAGATCATCGACGCTGACCTGGCCGAGGGCAAGATCAGCGAGATCCATACCCGCTTCCCGCCGGAGCCCAACGGCTACCTGCACATCGGCAGCGCCAAGGCCATCTACATCAACTGGTCCATCGCAAACCAGTATGGCGGCAAGTTCAACCTGCGCCTGGATGACACCAACCCCGCCCGCGAGGGTGAGGAGTATGTCAACAGCATCATTGAGGATCTGCACTGGCTGGGCGCTGACCCCAACGGCGGCATCTTCTATGGCAGCGATTACTTTGACAAGTGCTACGAGTACGCCGAGAAGCTCATCCTGGAGGGCAAGGCCTACGTGGACGACCTGACCCGTGACGAGATGCGCGAGTACCGTGGTGCCGATGCCGGCAAGCCCAGCCGTCCCTCTCCGTGGCGTGACCGCACCCCGGAGGAGAATCTGGACCTGTTCCGCCGGATGCGTGCCGGTGAGTTCCAGGAGGGTGAAAAGACCCTGCGTGCCAAGATCGACCTGGCCAGCCCCAACATGAACATGCGCGACCCGGCCATCTACCGCATCAAGTATGCTGAACACCACCGCCAGGGCAATAAGTGGTGCATCTACCCCATGTACGATTTTGCGCATCCCATCCAGGATGCCATTGAGGGTATCACCCACAGCATGTGCAGCCTGGAGTTCGAGAATCATCGTCCCCTGTACAATTGGGTCATCGAGAATATCTTTGGCACCGAGTTCCCCAAGCAGCGCGAGTTCGCCCGCCTGAACATGACCAACACCGTGATGAGCAAGCGCTACCTGCGCGAGCTGGTGGAAATGGGCATCGTGGACGGCTGGGACGATCCCCGCATGCCCACCCTGTGCGGCCTGCGCCGCCGCGGCTACACCCCCACCTCCATTTTCACCTTTGTGCGGGAGGCCGGCATCTCCAAGTCCGACAACCTGATCGACATGCGCCAGCTGGAGGCCTGCATCCGCAGCGAGCTGGACCTGACCGCACAGCGCCGCATCGCCGTGCTGGACCCGGTCAAGCTGATCGTGGACAACTACCCGGAGGACAAGACCGAGTACTTTGACGTGGCCAACAATCCCAACCGCGAGGCCAACGACACCACCACCCGCAAGGTGGCCTTTACCCGCGAGCTGTGGATCGAGAACGAGGACTTTGCCGAGGTGCCGCCTCCCAAGTTCAAGCGCCTGACCCTCGGCGGGGAAGTCCGCCTGATGGGTGCCTACATCGTCAAGTGCACCGGCGTGGACAAGAACCCGGACGGCAGCATCGCTGCCATCCACTGCACCGCCGACCTGGAGACCGGCAACGGCAACCCCGCCGACGGCCGCAAGGTCAAGGGCACGATCCACTGGGTCAGCGCTGCCCACTGCATCGACGCTGAGGTGCGCCTGTACGACAAGCTGTTCACCGAGGCCAACATGAACGCCATCCCCGAGGGCAGCGACTACAAGGACTACCTGAACCCGGAGAGCGTTGTGGCCTGCACCGGCTGCAAGCTGGAAGAGAGCCTGAAGGACGCCAAGCCCGGCGACAAGTTCCAGTTCGTGCGCACCGGCTTCTTCACCCCGGACAGCAAGAACCCCGGCGTGTACAACCGTGTGGTCACCCTGCGCGACAGCTTCAAACCTGCAAAGTGAAAAAATCAATCCGTCAAGTCAAAAGGAGCATCTGATTTTTTATGAAAAAGACAATGACCCGCAACATCGTCATCATGGCCATCGTCACTGTTATCATGGCAGTGGTGCTGAGCCTGTACATCAAGAACACCGGCACCGTGCCTGCTGCCGACAACGCCGCCAACCTGACCGACGGCACCTACACGTCCAGCGCACAGGGCTGCCTGAGCGAAGTCGCTGTGACCGTTACCGTGACCGGCGGCAAGGTGACCAATGTGGCCATCGACGCTTCCGGCGAGACCCCGGACCTGGGCGGCAAGGCTGCTGAGACGCTGGCTGACGAGCTGACCAAGGCCGGTTCCACCAACGGCGTGGATGCCGTGGCCGGTGCTACCATGACCAGCAACGCCGTCTTTACCGCAATGGACGATTGCCTTGCACAGGCAGGCAATGCAGCATCCAACCTGAAGGACGGCACCTACACCTCCAGCGCCAAGGGCTGCCTGAGCGATGTGAACGTCACCGTGACCGTTTCCGGCGGCAAGGTGAGCGAGGTGGCCATTGATGCTTCCGGCGAGACCCCGGAGCTGGGCGGTGCTGCCGCTGAGACCCTGGCAGATGCCCTGACCAAGGCTGGTTCCACCAACGGCGTGGATGCTGTTTCCGGCGCGACCATGACCAGCGAGGCCGTGTTCACTGCCATGAACGACTGCCTGGGCCAGGCCCAGTAAGACTAGAACGCAGAATGCCCCGTGGGTGACCGCCCACGGGGCATTTTTTGATGGGTGCACGCCACCCGGATGCAAAAGCGCCGCCCGCAGGGAGATTCTCTGCGGGCGGCACTGGTTTTTTTATGGGGTCAGGGGTTCAGGCTGCATCAGACCGCACGGCCGGCGTCGTTGCCGCCGCGGATGGCCAGAGCGATGTTGAAGGGATTGGCGCAGTCGCCGATGGTGTACACTTCCTTGCAGTCGATGCCGTCCACCAGACTGGTGTTGGGCAGCATGTCGGCACCGTTGACGATGGCATCGCACTTGATGTTCATCTCCACACCGCTGTCCAGCGTGAGGGTGGCCACATTGCCGCTGACCGTCTTGATGGCGGACTGCGGATAGGACTTCACGCCCAGAGCGTACAGGGCGGTGGTCATCATGCGCATGGCGTGCTGGGACTGCTGCATGTCGAACTCGGAGGCCGGGTTCGGGGTGACGATGGTCACGTTCTTCTTGTGCACGGTCAGCCACAGGGCAGCGTCAAAGGCCTGCGCGTTGGAGCCGTAAACGATCACGTTGTCGCCCATCTCGGTGAACATGAAGTTGTCCATCTCCACCACGGGGGCGCTGCCGTCACCGTCCACGGTCAGGGTGTCGCGCAGGCCGCCGGCGGCCAGGATGACGGCATCCGGTGCTTCGGAGTTGATGAGCTCCTGGGTGACCTCGGTGCCGGTCTTGACTTCCACACCGTTCAGCTCCAGCTGACGGATCAGGTAGTTCTTCAGGTCGGCCAGATTCTCATGGGGGCCCTTGACGGAAGCAGCAAAGTCCAGCATGAAGCCCAGGGCGCCGCGCTTCTCGTACAGGGTCACGTTGTGGCCGCGGGCAGCTGCGATGCGGGCAGCCTCCATGCCGGCGGGGCCGCCGCCGATGACCATGACCTTCTTGGGGGTGGCTGCAGGCTCCAGCTCGTAGGTGGCAGGGCCGCCCTCGCGCATCACGCGCTGGGTCAGGGCGTTCACACGGCAGTAAGCCATCTGTGCGTTGGCCTCGTTGCTGCCGATGTGGCAGTGCAGGCAGCGGGTGCAGGGTGCGATCTCGTCAATGCGGCCTTCCTTGAGCTTGTTGACGTACTCCATGTCCACGGTCAGGGGGCGGGTCATCAGGAAGAAGTCGGCCTTGCCGTCCTCCAGAGCCTGCTCGAAGAAGTCGGGTGCGTGGGCAGGATCGTTGTAAGTGACCACGCCGCAGGGGATAGACAGCGCCTTTTTATACTCAGCGGCAACGTTCAGGCCGATGCCGCAGCCGCTGGTGTTGCCGATCAGCATGCCCTGCCAGTTCTTGCTGAAGTCGTACTGAGTGCCGAAACCGGTGCAGCCCTCGATGCCGTTCAGGATGAAGTACAGGTCGGCACCGAACTGGGCAACGTGGTGGCCCAGGGGTCCCAGACGCAGGTGCATGGAGTCGCAGCCGGCCTGCTCGAACAGCTTGGCGGCGGCAATGCCTTCTTCCATGGTCATGGCCAGGGTGTGCGGGGTGGTGACGGCAGAATCCAGCGTCATGATGGTGGGGTTGTTGGAGAGGTTGTCGTTCTCCTCAATGCAGTTGATCAGGATCTGCATGTTGAAGTCCGGGCCGCACTCCTTTTTCACACCCTCAATGATCTCGGTGATGAAGCGGGCACGGTTTTCGATGGAGCCGATGCCGTACTCGTCGGTGCGGGTGTTGTGGAAGCGGGACAGGAAGTGTGCGGGCATATTGAAGCCGGCGCAGTTCAGTTCCACGCAGTCAAAGCCCATCTGCTGCAGACCCTTGGCGACCTCCACAAAGTGTGCCTGCTTGGCGTGGATGTCGTCAATGGTCATGTCATTCTCGCCCATGCCGAAGCCGGACATCTGGTAGCCCATCTTGGCACCGTACTTGTGGCACTCGTCCACCAGCTTCTGGCCAAAGGCCAGGGTGTCGGCGTCGTAGGAGCCGCCTTCCGGGACCTCCAGCGCTGCGATGGTCTCCACATAGATCAGGGCCACGCCGCCCTTGGCCAGGTTGACGTAGTAGGTGAGCAGCTCATCGGTCAGACCGGCCAGATAGGTGGCGGAACCGGCAGCGGACTTGACCATGCGGTTGGAAATTTCCATAGAGCCGATGGTCAGGGGGCTGAACAGGGTGGTCAGCTCCTTGGTGTTGGAGCGGAACTCGCTCTCGTCCAACTGGGGGTTGATGGAGGCGGTGTAGAGCTTGTCGGTCGCCGGAGCGGCGGCAGCGGGGGTGGTGCCTTCGGCGGCAGACCCGGCCGCAGAGGCAGCGGCGGAAGAGGCGGGGGCTTCGGTCTTGGAACAGCCGTTCAGCAGGCCCAGACCGGCGATGCCGGCGGCACCAGCAGCAACCTTCATGAAGTTGCGGCGAGAGATGTTTGCCATGATGTGTTCTCCATTCTTTTTCGTTCTTCTGTGTTTGGTACTTCTTCTTTCGCGGCACATTGATTGTGTTTTCACAAACGATGTGGTATAATTATAAACCCTGTAGCAAATACATGGTCAATACAGAAATGGTAACAAAAAGGTGACGAAATATCTATGAAAATCCACGAACTGGCGCGCCTGTCCGGCGTCAACCCGGAAACCATCCGCATGTACCGGCAAAAAGGCCTGCTGCACCCGGCAAGGCTTGCCAACGGGTACTTTGATTATTCGGCCTGCAATCTCTATGAGCTGATGTTCGTGCGCAAGCTGCGGGGCGCGAATCTGGGGCTGGAGACCATTGCGTCCTTTTATGCGGAGGATGGGCAGGCCGGTGCGCTGCGGAACATGAAGCAGGAGATCCGTACACTGGAGGAAGCCATCCGGGAGCTGGAGCAGCGCAAGAAGCAGCTCATGTCCACACTGGGACACTATGTGCTGTTCTCCAACCAGCCGCAGCAGGTGCAGGAATTGACCCTGCGTTCGGAGTGCTGGTTCGTGCCGCTGGAGCTGGAACCGGCGGACAGCGTGTGCCGACGGTGGATGGAACACGCGGATGCTTTGTTCACCGGCATCCGCATCGCCCCGGCGTATCTGGAACAGCCGACGCAGCAGGTGCCTTATACGATGGAGCTGGGGGCCTACACCGAGGACCTGAAGCGTCTGAAGCTGCCCTTGCCGCCGCAGGCCCGCCGGATGCCCGGCGGCACCTACCTGAGCAGCTTTCTGGAAGCGGAGACCGACGGCACCCTCCGGGGCGGTCAGCTGCAGCCGGTGATCGACTATGCAGCGGCCCACCACTACCGGTTCTGCCCGGAGCAGGGAGCCTTCCTCTACTGCCTGAATGGTGGGGAAGAGGCACTGCAGCTGGTGTTCTGCTTTCAGGTCCGGGTGGAACCGGAAAACGGATAAAACAAAAGCGCCGCCCGCAGGGAATGCTCTCTGCGGGCGGCGCTGGTTGTTCAATGGGGAGAAACTGCGGACAGGATCTGCTGAATGAGTTCACGCTGCAAGGAGGTGATACGGTGGCTGCGTTTGCCATAAATGAAAAATTCCCATTGGAGCTGCAGGTCCGACAAAGGCCGAAAACACTCATTTTCGGCCAGAGAGCTTTCTTTGCCGGCATAAAAAGAAACAAAGCCTTTTTGCAGAAGATCGGAAGCAAGTTCTCCATCGGCATCGCCCAGAACGCTGTCAATCGTCAGGCCTTTTGCTTGCAGGCATTCCAGCAGACGGGCCTGTGAGCGATTTTCCGTGTTCAATGTAATAAGCGGAACGGTTTTCAGATCCTCTGTAGTCAGAACGTTCTTTTTTGCGAGGGAATGATCGCAGGACAGGATCACGCCAATGGAACTTTCTGAATGAGCCAATTCAATGAAGTCGCTGCTGGTCAAGGGCGAAGTTGTGATGACAAGGTCACAGTCGTAATTACGATAACAGCGGCTGTGTTCGGTATCGGTATAACTGTGGTAATGCAGCTGGACTTCTGGATGGAATTCCTGGAATTGCGGGAAGAAATGCGGAGGGAGCTCCTGCAGGAATCCCATGAAATATCCGATGTGAAGCTGCTGCTTGGAGTGAAAGCTGCGCATCTGCCGTAAAATTTCGTCCCGCTGGTTCAGATGCGGCCGTGCCAGTTTTTCAAGCTGCTGACCGGCTTCGGTAAGGGACACGCCGTTTTGATTCCGCACGAATAATTGAACACCAAGCTCTTGCTCCAGGTTGGAAAGCGACTTACTGATCGCCTGCTGGCTGACGTAACATCTGGCGGCAGCATTCCGGAAACTTTGTGCTTCGCACACGGCAAGAAAGAACTGTAGCTGTTTGTAATCCATAAAGACCTGCCTACAACTGAAATTTGGAACGGGTAAAATGATTGATGTTTGCCAAAATCTTAACAATAGATTAAACTATACATAGTATAATGCTTTTGTGCATACGACACAAGAGCGGATAAGCTGTTGGGAAGAGAAAGGAAGTACAATACAATGAAAAAAATCTCTCGTTCCGGTTTTTTGAAGCTGGCCGCCGCGGCTGCTATGAGCGGTGTGACTGCGGGTGCATTGACTGCCTGCGGGAATTCGGCAAGTTCCTCTTCGGCTGCCGCTTCGAGCGCTGCTGTTTATACGCCGGGCACTTATACCGCCAAGGCTACCGGTATGGGTGAGGTGACGGTCAGCATGACCTTTACCGAGAATGCTATTACCGACGTGACGGTGGACACCGCCAACGAGACCATCGACCTGGCCCGCAACTCGGCTGAGGATTTCCAGAAGGCTCTGATGGAGGCCCAGAGCGCAGAGATCGACGGCGTTTCCGGTGCGACCTACACTTCGGGTGCCGTGCGGGAGGCAGCTGCTTCCTGCATCCAGCAAGCAATGGGTGTGGTCGTCGAAGCGCCTGCCGAAGCTCCGGCTGCTGCAGAAGTGAAGAGCGGTTTCCCTGCCTGTGAGGAAAACCTGGGCGGTGCCACAGCTGCAGGTCAGGGCGAGATCGCTTTTGTGGCAGACCCCATCGCGGACAGCGAGATTAAAGAGACCGTCAATGTGGATGTACTGGTCTGTGGTCAGGGGCCTGCCGGTATGGCTGCCGCCCTTGCCTGCGCGGAGCAGGGCCTGAAAACAGTCGCCGTGGAGAAGGGCGCTTCGCCCACCTGGCGCAGTGCCACCATGGGCGCTTTCCATGACCGTGTACACCAGAAATTCGGCGTGGAATTTGATACCAAGCAGTGGCTGGATGATGCCATGGTCAACTGTGCGTACCGCGGTGAGCAGACTGTGTATCAGAAGTGGATCGATACCTGCGACGAAGCGGTCAACTGGTTATTGGATCAGCTGGAGATCCCGGTGGAAAACTATTCTCTGACCTTCAACGCCGGTGATTTCCCGGAGTTCACCGCTGCCTATGATGAGCTGAGCCTGTCCCGCAGCTGGAACACCTCCCTCAACATCCCGATGGCAACCGATGAGATCGCCGCAAAGCTGCAGGAAAAAATCACTGCTGCCGGTGCGGAAGTGCTGTTCAACACCCCGGTCGTCCAGCTGGTGACCGAGGGCGAAAAGGTCGTGGGTGCTATCGTCAAGGGTGAGAACGGTTATGTGAAGTATCTGACCGCTAAGGGCGTCGTTCTGGCCACCGGCGGCTATGAGTTCAACCCGGAAAAACTGGCTGCCTGCTGCCGTCCCCGCGATCTGGCACTGGGCCACTGGATGAACGGCACCAAGACCAACACCGGTGACGGCCACGAGATGGCAAAAGCCATCGGTGCAATGGAGGACGAATATCCGCACCCGCTGATGTTGGATCCGGAGCAGCTGATGCCGTATCTGCGCGTCAATAAGCGCGGCGTGCGTTTTACGGCCGAGTACGAGGCCTATAACCATCTGGCAAACGCCATTCAGGCACAGCCGGGCGCATACAATTACTACATTGTAGACGCAAACGTGATGGACATCGTCACCAGTATCTGGACGCCGTCCTCCAGCTGCTACGGCCCCAAGGAGGTCTGGGCTGGCGCTGCTACCAGCGACAAGGCACTGAAGGCTGATACGCTGGAGGAACTTGCAGAGAAGATGGGCGTGCCCGCTGATGCCTTTGTGGCGACCATCAACCACTGGAACGAGATGTGCGATGCCGGTGAGGACACCGATTTCCATTTCCCTGGCAAGATGATGCACAAGATCGACACCGCGCCCTTCTATGCAACCAAAGAGATGGCGTCTGCTCTGTGCACTTGCGGCGGCCTGCAGATCACGGATAAGAGTGAGGTGCTGAACGCCGAGGCACAGCCCATTGCGGGCCTGTACGCCATCGGCAATGTGTCCGGCAGCATGTTCTCTGGTACCTATCCCCACAATGAGAACTGCCTGAGCCACAGCCGTTGTGTCACCTTTGGCTACAATGTTGCCAAGACCCTGGCTGCCCTGTAAAATTCAATAAGCAACAAAAGCGCCGCCCGCAGGGAATGCTCTCTGCGGGCGGCGCTGTCGGTTCCGTTCAGGAAATGGGAGAAGTGCTTACAGGGCGAAGTAACGCTTTGCGTTGTCGAAGCAGATGCCCTTGACGATCTTCTCCAGAGCCTTTTCGTCGTTGGGGTACTCGCCATCCTCGACCCACTGGCCGATCAGGTTGCACAGGATGCGGCGGAAGT
>ENA-OWPB01002745-OWPB01002745.1-human-gut-metagenome-genome-assembly--contig:-NODE-2745-length-11399-cov-10.275917_pt1 | contig 11399 bp, 10 predicted proteins | sample MGYA00248260_ERZ651838 | MGnify/ENA primary metagenome ERZ651838 (study PRJEB26924, sample SAMEA4378304) | human gut metagenome | biome: human gut; feature: human-associated habitat; material: faeces...
AGCGCCGCCACGGCAAGCGCATCATCTACCCCAGCGATGAGTGGTATCTCAAGGCCGGGCGTCCCATCCCGGACCCGGAATTCTACGAGGACTACGACCAGCTGGAAAACGGCGTGGGCATGATGAGCCTGTTCCGGCAGGAATTTCTGGCCGAACTGGACAAGCCCCACCGCATTTACGGCACCAAAAAGCTGGATGTGGTCACCGGCACCATGGCAGCCCCCCTCATCATTGAGATGATGGAAGAGCTGCACCGCCAGTACCCCATGATCGAGGTGACCGTGCACCCCATCCAGAACAAGTTCTTTGGCGGCAACGTGGGCGTGGCGGGCCTTGTAACGGCCACCGACATCATCGCCCAGTGTGAGGGCAAACTGACCAGCGGTACGCTGGGCGTGCCCGCTGTGATGCTGCGCGAAGAGAAAGATACCTTTTTGGACGATGTGACGATCACCCAGCTGGGCGAGCGTCTGGGCGTGAAGGTCGAGGTGCTGCCCGTGGGCGGCGGCGACGAGGCCCGCGCCCTGCTGCGCAGCGGACTGCACATCGCAAGAAGAAAGCGATAAAAAAGAACCCTCTCCGTCATCGCTGCGCAATGCCGCCTCTCCCGAAGGGCGAGGTCTGAGCTGCTTTCCCGCAACGCATCAAAAAGCTCTCCCTTTCGGGAGAGCTGGCACGGCGTGAGCCGTGACTGAGAGGGTCTTGCTACAAGGAAGGAGGAACCCCCATGAGCAAACCGATCGTAGCAGTGGTGGGCCGCCCCAACGTGGGCAAGTCTACCCTGTTCAACAAACTGTGCGGCCAGCGTCTGGCCATCGTGGAAGATACCCCGGGCATCACCCGCGACCGTATCTTTGCCAACTGCGAGTGGAACGGCCACGAATTTTTGCTGGTGGACACCGGCGGCATTGAGCCCAAGGCCACCGAGGGCATTCTGGCCCATATGCGCGAGCAGGCCCAGATCGCCATTGACACTGCCGACTGCATCATCATGGTGGTGGATGTGCGCGACGGCCTGACCGCTGCCGACGAGGATGTGGCCCACATGCTGCGCCGCAGCCACAAGCCCATCATCCTGGCCGTGAACAAGTGCGACAAGGTGGGCGAGGCCCCCATGGAGCTGTACGAGTTCTACAACCTGGGCTTTGACGAGGTGATGCCCATCTCGTCCGTGCACGGTCACGGCACCGGCGACCTACTGGATGCCGTGTGCGCACACCTGGACTTCAGCGAAACGGTGGTGGAAGAGGACCGCATCCCGGTGGCCATCATCGGCCGCCCCAACGTGGGCAAGTCCAGCCTGACCAACCGCATCCTGGGCGAGAACCGCATGATCGTGGCCAATGAGGCCGGTACCACCCGCGATGCCATCGACACCCCGGTGGACAATGCCTACGGCAAGTTCATCTTTACCGACACCGCCGGTCTGCGCAAGCGCAGCAACATCACCGACGGTCTGGAGCGGTATATGGTGGTGCGCGCCCTGGCTGCCGTGGAGCGCAGCCGTGTGGCCCTGATCCTGGTGGATGCCACCGTCGGCTTTACCGAGCAGGACAGCAAGGTGGCCGGTTATGCCCATGACCAGGGCAAGGCCTGTATCATCGTGGTGAACAAGTGGGACGCCGTGGAAGGCAAGGAGACCAACACCATGGAGCAGCAGCGCCGCGGCTATGCCGAGGACTTCAGCTTCATGGGCTACGCCCCCATCATCTTCATTTCGGCCCAGACTGGCTACAACGTGAACAAGCTGATGCAGCTGATCCGCGACGTGGACGCACAGAACGGTGCCCGCGTGCCCACCGGCGTGCTGAACGAGATGCTGGCCCGTGCCACAGCCCGTATGCAGCCGCCCAGCGACAAGGGCCGCCGCCTGAAGATCTTCTACCTGACCCAGGCTTCCACCCGCCCGCCCACGTTTGTGGCCTTTGTGAACGCAAAACACCTGTTCCACTTCAGCTATCAGCGGTATCTCATCAACCAGATCCGCGAGAACTTTGGCCTGGAACACACCCCCATCCGTCTGGTCGTGCGGGAGCGCGGCTCCGGCGAAGTGGGTGCCAAGGACGTGTAAGCGCCCCGAAGGAGGCATCCGGGTTCCGTTATGATGCAAACCATCCTCATCGCCGTGCTCACGGCTGCGCAGGCTTACCTGCTGGGCAGTGTGGACACCGGCATCCTCATCAGCAAATTCGTGTATCACGATGACGTGCGCAACCACGGCAGCGGCGCTGCCGGTATGACCAACATGCTGCGCACCTTTGGCAAGAAAGCCGCGGCCCTCACGGCCACCGGTGACGTGCTCAAGGGGGTAGCTGCCGTGTGCATCGGCCGCTGGCTGTTCCACTTCCTGCCCGCCGACGCCGGCCTCTCGGCCTGGCTGGGCGTGTATCTGGCCGCCATCCTGGCGGTGGTGGGCCACCTTAAGCCCCTGTATTTCGGCTTCAAGGGCGGCAAGGGCGTGCTGGTGGCCGGTGGAGCCATTCTGGCCATCCAGCCGGTGCTGCTGCCGTTCCTGGCCCTGATCTTTCTGGCATGCCTGCTGCCCACCGGTATGGTGTCGCTGGGCAGTGTGACCATGGCGGCGGCTTATCCGTTGTTGACGCTGGGCTACTGCCTGCTGCGTGGCTATGCCGTACAGGACCTGCTCATCTGTCTGGTGGGCTCTGTCATCATGGCTGCCATGGTCATCTATATGCATCGCTCCAACATTCAGCGCATCCGCGACGGCAAGGAATACCGCTTTGGCCGCCACGGCAAACAGTAAAATCAAACAATGAAACAGGCGGTGCCTGCACACAATGCTGTGCGGCACCGCCTGTTTTTTTTGTAAGGTTATTCGTCGTCCTCGCCCGGTTCTGTTTCCGGTTCGGGGTGCAGCCAGTGGATGCCGCTTTGCGCGGGCGAAAGGTCCGGAGCGAGGTGGCCGTCCGGCAGATGGGCACCAAAGGCGGGCACAAAGAAGTATTTGCGCACGATGAAGATGAGGGTGATGGCACCCACACTGAGCAGGTTTTCCAGCGCCGAGTCATGGCCCACCACCAGATGGCGGGCAATGGCATAGAGCAGTACTTCCAGACTGCTGCCGGGGCTGTGCTTGGCCAGCATCTTGATGAACTCGATACCGATCACGATGTCCAGACTGCGCTCCAGAAAGGTGCGGATCTCCGCCTCGTTGCCGTCGATCAGCAGGCCGGGCATCCACCGGATGAGCGGCACGGCGCTGAGCAGCAGACCAATGAGCACCAGCCCGGAGAGCAGGATCTCCAGCAGGCTGGACGCCTGAATGATGTGGTTGCGCAGCTGGGTGCGCCAGTGGCTTTCCACATGCGAAGCGGGATGTTCCATAACAAGACCGTCCTTTCGGCATTCTGCTGTAGAAGATTCGACAAATCTTTGACATTATTGTAGCAGAAGGATGAAGGCGTGTCAATTCAAACGGTGCAGGTTATGGCAGGGATTCAGCCGTTGGCGGCTGCACTGCCGGCAGGCACATAGCCGGCCTTTTTGATGCAGGCCTGCCCGGCCTCGGTGTCCAACCAGTCGTAGAGCTGGCGCTCCGGGCTGTCGGCGGCGGCATCCGGACGGATGACGGCGTAGAAGTCGTTGCAGAGGGGATAGCTGCCATCGGCCAGTGTGTCGTTGGAGGGCATCACGCCGTCCACACTCAGCAGCCGCAGACCGGGCTGGGAGTACATCTGGTCGATGTAGTAGTACACCGAAAAGCCGATGGCGTTGGCGGAGTTGTTGTAGGCGGCAAGGCTGTCCACCAGTTCGCCCATGGCGGTGGGGGCCAGCTCGGTGGGCGGGTCCATCAGTTCGCCGCCCTGAATGAGCAGCTTCTGGAACAGGGTCTGGCTGCCGGAGTCAGACCGGCGCTGGAAGGCCACGATGTCCAGATCCTGGCCGCCCACGTCCTTCCAGTTGGTGATCTTTCCGGCGTAGATGTCCCGCAGCTGCTGCTGGGTCAGGTCGGTCACGGGGTTGTCCTCGTTCACGATGAACACCAGTGCGTCCACGCCGATGGGCTTCTGCTCCAGCTGGACGTTGGCGGCCTCCAGCTCTTCCTTGACGGAATCCGGGGCTTCGTACACCACCAGCATTTTGGTATCGGTGTTGTACAGACCAAAGCTCTCCCAGGCATAAGCGGTGGTGCTGACCGAAATGATGCTCTGGGCTTCTTCCAGGTCCATGCCGGTGGTGTCGGCCAGCATTTGCGCCATCAGGGGGATGCAGGCCGTGCTGCCGTCCAGGGCAGGAAAGTCCTCCACGGTCAGGAACGGTGCGGCGGTCACCTCACTGGCAGCCGAGGAAGCAGGGGGCTCCGGGGCGGTGGAAGCAGACGAAGCAGGCTCGCTGCTGCCGGAGCAGGCCGTCAGGACCCCGGCGGCAGAGCAGGCGGCAAGACCCAGCAGAAAGCTGCGGCGGGAAATTTTCGTGTTTTTCATCAGAAAAAACCTCCTGTCATGGTTCAGTAACCGAGTTCGTCATCGGCATTGACGGACGAGAAGATGCTCTGGCAGTAAAGCCAGTTGCCGTCGGTGTCCATCCAGCCGTAATAGAAGCCACGCCGTGCCACGAATACATGGTCCGGCAGGGCGTTCAGGCTGTGGTCGTAGTAGCTGTAGCAGCTGCCAAGGCCCTGCATCACCACGTTGCCGGTTTCGTCCAGCACATCGCATCCGGTGGCGTAACTGCTGCCGGGAACGCTGCGGGTGCCGTAGTACAGCGGCCTGCCGTTGGCATCGGTGGTGAGGTAGCCCAGATAATTGTAGGTCTCATTCAGGCTGCTCAGGTCGGAGACGAGGCCTTCGGGGCCGTACACCCGGATGGCAGCGATCTCATAGCTGTCGGCATCCCGCAGCTCCATCCAGACAAAACCGTCCTCCTCACAGTCCAGCGTCACGCGCTGATCGTCCCCAATGGTCCCGGCGTTCACGTCGGTGAGCAGTGCTCCGGTGTCGGCGTCGTAGACCTTCAGGCTGCCGTCCTGCGCATAGAGGGCAATCTTGCTGCCCGTGACGCTGGAAGCATACAGCGGGGTGACCTCCCCGGTGGAAAGGTCGTGCAGGGAATAACGATAGTCACTGTCCACGTTCCAGGTGACCACATACCCCGGGAAATAGTTGCTGGGCAGGGCGTCAAATTCGGCAATCACGCCCCGATCCTCGGTGGTCAGGTCCCGCAGCTGATAGGTGCCGCTTGGGGTCAGGAAAGCTGCCGTACCGTGGCCGCAGATCTGCCGGTAGCCGCGCAGGCCCTCCCCGGTGACGGGGTTGTGCAGGACCTGGTCGACCGGGCTGCCGTCTGCATGGGAGATGTCCAGTTCCACCCAGTCGTCCAGTTCATCCGGCTCATAGGAAATGCGGCTGGCCGTGGAGGTGGAGGACCCATAGGTCTGGGTGCCGTCCTTCTGCTGGACAGTGACCCAGCTGTGCAGGCTGGGGTCGTCGTCCCATTCGTCTGCGGCAAGGTCTGCCGGGCGGGCGTAGCAGTTGAACACCAGTGCGTCCCCGCAGACGATGCAGCTGTAGGCACCCTCCGGCACCGGCAGGCTCTCGCCGGTGGCAAGGTCGATGACACTGCAGGTGCCGTAGCTGTCATAGTCGACATCGTAGCTGTCACCGACCATCCTGCTCTCCTGCAGCACCAGCAGACCGTTCTGGATGGTGGCGCTCTGCTCGCCGTCAAAGGCCAGCACCTCGCTGCCGTCCTTATCGTACAGGGCGCTGCGGCGGCCTCCCCGGCCGGTGGAGTCCGACCAGGTGCGGAACCAGTAGTTCGTCTCGCCGGTGACGGTGTCGGTAAGCAGGTTCACGGTCTCGCTGCGGAGCGACTGGTACAGCACCTTGCTGCCGCACAGGACGGTGCGGCTGTCGCCGGAGTTGTCGTAGCCGTACAGGATGCGCAGGCGGCCATCGTCCAGCCGGGCGGCATCGTACAGGGGCTTGCCCTCGGCGTCGGTGGGAACGGACACTGCCGAGGAAGCGGTTTTCTCGGAGGAGGCAGGCGGCATTACCGCGCAGCCGCAGCCCAGCGCAAGGCTCAGGGTCACGCACAGGGCAGCACTGCCCAGACGGGAAACGGTCTTTTTCATGGGATCACTCCTCTTAAAACAATACAAAAAGCAATGTAAAATGCAGATGCTACTGTCTGGAATGGAAAAACGCACCCGAAAGAAAGTTCCGGTTCATCTGGAATACGAGACAGCCGCGCATTCCATTGCAGAAAATGCGCGGCTGATGGTTACAGATTTATGACAGAATTTCAGGACGCGGTTTTGCTCTGTTCGGCGTCACCCATCCGGCCCAGCTGCTGCAGAAATGCAATCAGGAAGGGCAGGGACACCAGGAAGGTGAGCACATCCGCGATGGGCTGGCAGATCTCCACGCCGAACAGCCCGTGGGTGCGGGGCAGGATGAGGATGAGCGGGATGAAGAACACGCCCTGTCGGCAGCAGGCCAGGAAGGTGGCCCGGCCGGACGCGCCCACGCTCTGGAAGGTCATGTTGGCCACCACGATGATGGGCTGCAGCAGCATGGCCAGGCACTGGTAGTGGAAGGCGGGCAGCGCCACGGCGGTGACGGCGGGGTCATCGCGGAACAGACGGATGAGGGCATCGCCGTTCACCCAGCACAGGCCCACCAGCACCACCAGCATGCAGAAGGCCGCTTCGATGGTGAAGATGGCGGCCTGCCGCACCCGGCGGTATTTGCGGGCACCGTAGTTGAAGGATGCCACCGGCTGCAGGCCCTGTCCCACGCCGATGGCCACCGAGATGATGAACATGAAGATGCGGGACACGATGCTCATACCGGCCACGGCGGCGTCGCCGTAGCTGCGGGCGGCAAGGTTCAGCAGCATGCCGCCGATGCTGTTCAGGCCCTGACGGCCAAAGCTGGGCGCACCACCCAGCAGGATGCGGCCGAAATCGCGGGCTTCGCGGGTGACGGCCGAAAGGCGGAACTGGCTGACCGTTTTGCCCCGCAGGAACATGGACAGCAGGATGCAGAAGCTGATGCTCTGGCTCAGGGCGGTGGCGATACCGGCCCCGGCGGTGCCCAGCCCGAACACGAACATGAACAGCGGGTCCAGCGCGATGTTCAGCACGCCGCCGGTGACCAGACCGATCATGGCAAAACTGGCTTTGCCCTCATAGCGCAGGATGTTGTTCATCACCAGGCTGGAGATCATCAGCGGGGCGGCAATGAGGATGGGCCGCGCGTAGGCGCAGGCGTGGGGCAGGATGGTCTCGGTGCTGCCCAGCAGCATCATGAAGTGGGGCAGGGTGCCAAGGCCCGCCACGGCCAGCACCACGCCAAACACCAGAGCCGTGAAAAAGCTGGTGGACGCAAACCGGGTGGCGGCGGTGGTGTCGCGGCTGCCCAGGCTGCGGCTGATGATGGTGCCGGCCCCGTGGCCCAGCATAAAGCCCAGCGCCTGGATGATGGCCATCAGGCTGGAAACAACGCCCACGGCACCGGACGCACTGGTGGAGATCTGGCCCACAAAAAAGGTGTCGGCCAGATTGTAGATGCTGGTGATCAGCATACTTAAAATGGTGGGAGCAGCAAGGCTGAGGACCAGTTGCGGGATGGGCGTCTCGGTCATCCGGCGAAACTGCAGCGCACTGCGGTCATCGCTTGTCATAAAAAGCCTCCTTGAATGGGATGGAGCAGGGAAAGCCGCCGCCAAAAGCGGACGGCGGAAATCAGCAACATCATAGTATAACGCAAGTATGGCAAAAAGTCGAGAGGGGAACCGTGTGAAAAAACGGCTCGCAAACCGGTGCGAAGGGGCAAAAATGACGCCGAAAGAACCGGCGATTCTGTATGATTTGCTAAAGAAAGGTCGAATTGCTTGTGGAAAATCACGATATGTGGTATCATTTAGGCAGGAAGATGTTGGCAGACCCTGCCCGGCATCGTGACAGATGGAGGAACTGAAGCATGAAAACCGTAGCACAGACCGTGATCGAAGCCGATCGTTTTTATACCATTGCCGCCCACACCGGCAATGTGATCCAGGCCGTGGAAGCAAGCAAGGACGGTGGCACCGTTCGTCTGGGCAAGTATGACCACAAGCCCGAACAGGAGTGGAGCTTTGTCCGGGTGGGCGAGGGCGTATACCGCATCCGCAACCGCGCCTCCGGCAAGCTGCTGGACCTGACCATGACCGGCACCGCCAACGGCACCTGGCTGCACCTGTGGGAGGATGTGGGCGGCACCTCCCAGATGTGGGAGCTCTGCCCCACGCCGGAAGGCACCGTGCGCCTGCGCTCGTCCTGGGCCGGCGGCAAGTGCGTGGACACCGTGGGCATGGGTGCCGAAGCAGGTGCCGTGCTGCAGATCTGGCAGGAGGTGCCCGGTGCCGACCAGCTGTGGACCATCGCTGAGGTGAAGGACCGCGCAAAGCGCACCGCTAAAAAGACTGCCGAGCCTGCTGTGGAAGCCGCACCCGCCGCTGAGGCTGTTGCCCCGGCAGAGGAGAAGAAGGCACCGGTCAAAAAGCCTGCCGCCCGCAAGCCCCGCACCACCAAAAAGGCCGCTGCGGAACCGGCTGTGACCGCCCAGCCCGCTGCCGAAAAGGCAGAAGAGCCGAAGACGGAGCCTGCCGCAAAGGCGGAAGCAGCAGAGAAGCCCGCCAAGGCTCCCCGCAAGACCACTGCCCGGAAGAAGGCTGCACCCAAGGCAGAAGCTGCCGCAGAAGCTGCCGCCCCGGCCGAAAAGCCCAAGCGCACCCGTAAGGCCTCTGCCCAAAAGGCAGATTGAGCAAGGCTGAACCCGTAAAAACCAGAAGCACCCGTCGGATCGTGGGACCCGGCGGGTGCTTCTTGCGTTTGCGGGAGGTTCACTCCGGCAGTTCGTTCAGGGCAAAGCGGTTCTTTTCAAAGGTCAGCAGGCCCTCGTCCCGCATCTTGCACAGCTCCTTGGAGAGGGCGCTGCGGTCCAGATTGAGGTAGTCGGCCAGTTGCTGCCGGTTGAACGGGATCTCGAACTGCAGACTGCCGCTGCGGGCGGCCTGTGCGGAAAAGTAGGTCAGCAGACGGCCCCGCACGGTCTTGGGGGTAGTGCAGAAGATGCGCTGCGAAAGGCTCAGGTTTTTGCGCATGGACACCGTGAGCAGGTTGCGCAGCAGCTTTTCGTGCACCGTGCCGGGTGCGCCGCCGGAAAAGGCGGAAATGTTCACGAACAGCACTTCGCACTCTTCGGCGGCCACGGCGTCCACCATCATCACGTCGCCGCACAGCGCGTAGGTCTCGGCAAAGGCCTGCCCGGCAGAAATGCTGCTCAGGATGCTCTTACTGCCCCACAGGTCGAGATTTTCGATGTGGACGGTGCCGCGCAGCACCACGCCCAGAGCATGCACTTGCTCTCCGGCATGAAAAATGACGGCGTGCCGGGGGTAGCTCTTCGCGCGCAGGCAGCCGGACTGCTCCAGTGCAGCCCACTCCTCTGCCGACAGGCCCTGAAACAGCGGGGATGCAACGGGTCTCATAAAAAAACCTCACTTTCGTGGTTATAACAACCGAAGGTCTGCCCTGATTATAGTATACTCAAAGCACAAACACAAGGAGGCTTTTCTATGATCCGGAAAATCATTCATATAGACGAAGAAAAATGCAACGGCTGCGGGGCCTGCGTCACCGCCTGCCACGAGGGTGCCATCGGTCTGGTGAACGGCAAGGCAAAGCTCATGCGGGACGACTACTGCGACGGCTTTGGCGACTGCCTGCCCGGCTGCCCCACCGGTGCCATCACCTTTGAAGAGCGCGAGGCAGCCGCCTACGACGAGCAGGCCGTGCTGGAAAACAAGCAGAAAAAGGCCGCACAGGCCGCAAAACCGGCCTTCCACGGCTGCCCGGGCAGCGCCATGCGCCAGTTCCGCCGGGAGGAAAGTGCACCTGCTGCCCCCACCGCAGCACAGCCGTCGCAGCTGCGCCAGTGGCCCTGCCAGATCAAGCTGGTGCCGGTGAACGCCCCCTATTTTGACGGGGCAAAGCTCCTGATCGCAGCCGACTGCACCGCCTACGCCTACGCCAATGTGCACGAAGAGTTCATGAAGGGCAAGATCACCCTCATCGGCTGCCCCAAGCTGGATGCTGTGGACTACAGCGAAAAGCTGACCGAGATCTTCCGCAACAACGACATCCGGAGCGTGACGGTGCTGCGCATGGAGGTGCCCTGCTGCGGCGGGCTGGAACACGCCGCCGTGACCGCCCTGAAAAACAGCGGCAAGTTCGTGCCGTGGCAGGTGGTGACCATCTCCACCGACGGCCGCATCCTCGACCGGTAAACGTATCAAAAAGAAACGGCAGACGCTTTGCAAGGTGTCTGCCGTTTTTGCATATCAAGGAGGTTCAGGAGGCGCTCTGCGTGCCGGAAGCAGCGCCCTGCACGAACTGCACCACGCTCTCGATGGTCTGGCGCAGCTGTACCAGCGAAGCAATGTCGCTGTCCTGCATGCGGGAGGTGGGAGCGGTCAGGGCTGGGGCTGCCGGGGTCACGGTGCCGGTGAGCTCGGTGTGGATGCCGTGGGCCGGGATGTCCAGCAGGATGTGCACGGCAGGAGAAGCGGCCCGCAGCAGGCCGCTCTTTTCCACGCCCAGCGTCAAAACGGGGGAATCGGCGGCAGTGTCGTCAGTTTCCAGCCGGAAGTAGAGGTAGCCCTCCTTGGCGTTCCCCGGCTGCACCTTTTTGATCTTTTTCAGGTCCAGCTGGAAGTCGCTCATGGACTGCAGACTGGTGGCGGTATCATCCACGCCCAGCAGGCTGGCCAGCTGGGTCTGGGAGATGTAGCTGCCCATATTCCATTCCGGGATCAGCATACCGGCCAGCGGATAGTTGTCGGTGATGCTGCTGCGCAGGGTCCGGTAAAGCTGCCCGGCATCGTACAGCGTCTCGTCCTTGCTGATGTACAGGCGGGTGAGGGGCTGGCTGCTGCCGCTGGCCTGCGGGTACAGCTCCAGCTGCAGGGCTTCCGGCGTATATTGGCCGTTCACCCGGCCGGAGGTGCCGCCGAACTGCGCCAGCACCTTATATAAAGCGGGCTCTTCGGCAGCGGTGGAAGTGATCTGGTAGTCCAGCGAAAAGCTGGCTCCGCCGGCAAAGCTCTTCACGCGGCGGCTCACCAGCCCCAGCGCGACGGCGGCGGCCACTACGCACACCAGCACAAGGCACAGCACCACCACGACCGCAGCGCGGGCACCGGTGCGTTTCTTTTTGGATGCAGCCATAAAATGTTCCTCCTTCAGGAAAATCTTTTTTTTCAGCATAGCGGAACGCAGGGCGATTGTCAAGAACAGCGTTTTGGAATAAAACAAAAAACCTGAAACATCTCTGTTTCAGGTTTCTGGCGGAAAGATGGGGATTCGAACCCCAGAACGCTTTTGACACGTTACA
>ENA-OWPB01002747-OWPB01002747.1-human-gut-metagenome-genome-assembly--contig:-NODE-2747-length-11383-cov-12.770922_pt1 | contig 11383 bp, 3 predicted proteins | sample MGYA00248260_ERZ651838 | MGnify/ENA primary metagenome ERZ651838 (study PRJEB26924, sample SAMEA4378304) | human gut metagenome | biome: human gut; feature: human-associated habitat; material: faeces...
ACGCTATGAAAAAACGAGTATTGAGCATGTTACTGGCATTTATTCTCTGCTTCTCCACACTACCCATGACAGCAATCGCACAGGAGGCTGATGCGGTGACAGAACAGGAAGCAGACTCTGCGGAAGAGCAGGAGGAAGCAGAAGCAGCGGCGGCACCGGAGGCAGAGACTTCGTCCGATAAGAGCACCACTGTGGAAACTCCCGGCACGGAAGATTCCACTGCGGGCGAAGCCCCCGATAAAAGTGTCAGCGATAGTGATGCCGGCACGCAGGACACCGGGGCAGATGATGAGAAGAAGGCAGCAGTGCAGAAGGTACAGGCACTCATCGACGCTCTGCCGGAGACAGTGACGGTGGAAAATGCAGAAAGTGTCAGTGCACAGCTGGAAGCTATCGACGAGGCTATGGCGGAACTGACCGAGGAACAGCGTGAAGAGCTGGATATGACACGGCTTCATGCCATTTCTGAAGTGTTGAATACACCGATGACGGTTCCGATGACGGTGGCGGAAGGTCAGCATGTTGACCATCCCATCTGCGGCGCGACATGCACAGATGAGAATAACCATAGCATTGTGACAGAGTGGCAGCCCATAGGCAGCGAAACAGAACTGAAAGCTGCAACGGAAGGATATTACTACCTGACACAGGATATCGTGACAACGGGAACATGGGAACCGAACAATAACGTGGTGCTTTGTCTGAATGGTCACAGCATTGCGGCAAACGGGGATTTTGGTGTCATTGAGATCAAGGGAGCGAATAGACAATTTACTCTCTGTGACTGCAATAGTAGTGCGAGTACGCACTATTTCATCAAAAGCGTGGAAAATAATTTAACTCGATGGGTGCCGTGCGAGGAAAATACGGAGAACCGCATCTCCGTTACCGGTGGAGTTATCACTCACAGCGTGAGAACGTCGGATTTAGGTGTGAAAGTGGATAAGAACGCCACTTTTACCATGTACGGTGGAACTATTTGTGGTAATAAGCTCCAAGGCAGTTATAATGGAGCCGGTGTGTATGTGCATGATAGCACATTTAATATGTATGGCGGTGCAATCAGAGGCAATGCTGCAAGTTGGGGTGGTGGCGTCGCTGCGCTCGGTAGCACATTTAACATGTATGGTGGTGTAATCAGCGACAACATGGTCTCTGCTTCTGCTGGCGGTGTACTGTTGTCGGACAAAAGCGTCATGAACATGTCCGGCAATGCACAGATTAGTAACAACATTGCTCCCACCAAATGGACGACATCAGGTGGCGGAGTGTATATATTTGCCAGCACTGACGGAGAAGTCAGTAACTGCTTATATATGTCCGATAATGCGAAAATCAGCGGCAATACAGCCACTAGCGGCGGTGCTGTGTATGTACGTAAAAACGGTCAGGTTACCATGAGCGGCAATGCGCAGATTAGCAATAACACGGCAACCGAGAATGGTGGCGGCGTCTATGTAGAAAATAGTACTTTTAAAATTGCCGGCGGTGCTCCTCGGGTCTGTGACAACTTGTGTCAAGATGTTCAGAACAATGTCTATCTGGCTACCGGCAATGCAATTCGGATTAGTAAATTATCCACATTCACCGGCAAAATCGGCGTATCCACCCAGGATACGCCCACTGGGAGCAACCTCGTAACGGTTGCCGCTGCAGCTGTGGAGTCTGGGGCTGTTGGTTCCCTGACCGAAGAATATGTGGATCATATTAGCAGTGATAAAGAGAACCTCTATCCGGTTCTTGTGAACGGTGAGGTGAAACTGTCGGCGACCGTACCGCATCGGCATCCCGTTTGTGGAGAGACCTGTGGTGACAGTGGGAAGCATAGCAATCAGACATGGATAGGTGTTTCCAGGCTGAGTGACATCAAGAGTAGTGGCAATTATTATCTGACAGACAATGTTACACTGGATGAAACATGGAACTGCAATATTAGTGTAAACCTTTGCTTAAATGGAAAAACAATCACCGGTGCAGCAGGAGAGGAGACCATTAGGGTTGCGAAAGGAACGACACTGACTATCACTGACTGTCAGAATGAGGTCGGCAAGATTACCCATGCACAGGATAATATAGGACGAGGTATAATGTCCTTGGGTACCTTGATACTGTATAACGGCGAAATTACCAAAAACCAGATTGCCAAAGGTAGTGGTGCCGGTGTATACGTAGATGGTGGTAATTTTTACATGTATAAGGGCAGTATCTCTGATAACAAAGTAACCATAAACGGTAACGGCGGCGGTGTGTATGCAAAAGATAGCACCAACTTCGTTATATCCGGTGGTAGTATTGACAGCAACCATGCACCGTCTAGCGGTGGTGGTATATACTATGAATCTACAATTAGTAAGTCAGTAAAATTCAATATATCTGGTGGTAATATCGTTAGAAACACAGCCGTTACTGGTAACGGTGGTGGTATATGGCTGAAGAGTGCATATGGAAATATGAGGTTTACCATGTCCGGTGGTAGGATTTCAAACAACGTCGCTAGCAAAAACGGCGGTGGTGTATATATTTCTGAGCCCTATTACGGCAAGTTTACTGTGTCCAGTACGGCACAAATCACCGACAACGCGGGTAATAGAAACGATAACAATGTCTATTTGCCCAGCGGCAAGACCATTCTCATCGGCTCGAATGGGCTGGACAGCTCCGCCAAGATTGGCGTGACCATGGGACAGGTTCTCGATACGGACAAGTATGTTGCCATCGCCAAGGGTGCAAGCAATGATTACACACTGACCGCGAATGACCTGAATGCTTTCAACAGCGATATCGGCTATAAGAGGTATGCGCTAGACAACGCTGTCAACTTTTCAAACGGCGAATTACATGTGCATCGTCTCTGTGGCACGGCGAACTGCACCCTTACTTATCACGAAAATGTGCTGTGGACTGCAATCAACACGGAAGCGGAGTTGCGTGCCATCAAGGGTGGAACGGACATGCAGTATTACTATCTAACAGATAATATTAAACTGAATGATACGAGCTGGAATCCGACAGGCTTCATCTCGCTTTGTTTGAATGGTCACAGCATCACAGCTAACGGCAATTTTGATGCCATCACAGTAGGCTCCGAAGATAGCTCAACTGCCGGTGATTTACACGTTTGCGACTGCACCGGCAACGGAAAAATCACTCATGCTGAGGACAAGACCGGGCGAGGCGTGTATGTACACCCCCGCAGTAGCTTCCACTTGTGGGGCGGCAGCATCACCGGCAACAGCACCAATGACTGCGGCGGTGTGTACTTAAACGGCGGCTTCGGCTATCTGTCTGGTGGCAGCATCACAAACAACAGCGCAAATGAGGGCGGTGGTGTTGCGATACGTACAGCTAGTTTTCATAATCCTGATACACAGAATTCTAGGATCTCTGGCTATTTTTACATGTACGGTGGAACGATTACTGGCAACACGGCAACCAACGGAGGCGGTGTTGCCGTGAAAGATAAGACATCGTTCCGAACCTTTGGCGGCAGTGTTATCGGTAACACGGCAACTGCTAACGGTGGCGGTGTGTATGTAGAGTCAAGTACTGCGAACATGAGTGTCGACGGGACAGCGGACCATACCGGGGACGTGAACATCACCGGCAACAAGGATGCAAAAGGCAACGATAGCAATGTCTATCTGCCCGGCGGCACGAATATCTCCATTGGTCAAAACGTGCTGCATAATATCCGTATTGGTGTGACGCTTGAAAAGCTGCCTGCGGAGGGAAATTTTGTGAAGTTTGTCGAGGCAGCCACGGGTATTACCCTGACGGATGAAATTGCGGGCAAATTCACCATCGACAATAATAGCAGCAACACATACAGCGTGCAGAACATCGACAACAGTCTGTATGTGGTAAGTGGCGAGCTGCATGAGCATGCAATCTGTGGCAGTGCAGACTGCAGTCACAAGACTAAGCATGACGATGTGTTGTGGACTCCCCTGACCTATAATGCAGATACACAGGCGCTGATGCGCGGCGGAACGAAAGTAAGCAGTAGCAATGGCACAGAAGGGATGGAATACAAACTTCCTGCGGGCAACTACTACTTACTGAACGATATTACGTTTGCCGGTACGATCAAAATCTCAGGCAACGTAAATCTCTGCCTGAACGGAAAGAGCATCACCAATTCGGCACAGGATGCTTCGACGTTTGTTATTCCCAAGAATGGCAATCTGACCCTGTGCGACCACGAGAGCGGTACCATCACCTCAACCGATAAGAAGTCTGATGGTGTGCAACTCAATGCTCACTCTAGCACTGACACTGCTACATTCACCATGTATGGCGGCACCATCACCGGAAATAGGAATGGTGTGGATGGGATTTCCGGTACTGATGTGTTTAATATGTATGGCGGTACCATCACCGGCAATAAAGTAGGAGCAGATATTCCTGCGAATGTTACAATGACGGTCGGCGGCACGGCAAAGATTACCGGCAACACCGACATGAATGTTCTCCTGTTCGAATATGATGAAAACTCGAAATCATTTATCAACATTGATTCAAGCCTGACGGATGCCGCAAGTATTGGTGTGTCTATCACCAATAGCCCCACGGCAGAAGTTCCGGTTCAGATTGCTACCGGAGCAACCGGCTTGGTGGACTATACTAAGATTTTCAAGCCGGACAATACAGATAGGGGCTATATGGTTATAAAGGATGCGCAGGGTAATCTGTACCTTAGCGCCCACCAGCACAGTTGGCAATACACGCTGGGCGCAGACGGCAAGTCGATTACCGCCACCTGCGTTAATACAACGAACTGTCCCAACATTGACGGCGGCAGCGTGACCATCAAGGCACCTGAGGAGAATACTCTGATCTACGATGGCGGCAACAAAAAGGCAATACTTGAGAACAAACTGCTCACCGGTGAGAAGGATCCCACAATCAGCTACACGGTTGGAAACGGACAGGGTGCTACACTCCCTGACGGTTCCTATCCCACCAATGTCGGTGCTTATACCGCAAGCATCACAGTGGGTGGTGTGACAGCCAGTGTGACTTATGAGATTCAAAAGGCAGATCCCGCAGCGAAAAATTTTGTCTTTACCGCACCGGGCAGCTTGACATATGACGGCATGGCAAAGACTGCAGACATCAAGACTGCGACGAACATCACCGGCATGGGCGATGTTATGGTGAAATACTATCAGGGCGAGACGGAAGTGCAGCCCATGAATGCGGGTGAATACAAGGTTAAAATCAGTGTGGCGTACGGCTCGAATTTTAACGCAGCAAGTGACCTGACGGATGAAAACTGGGCGTTTAGGATTACTCCCATTATTACCGAACCGACTGTGGAACTGAGCGGTAACACAACTTATACTTATACCGGCGAACGGATTACACCGGATGTTACCGTAACCATCGATGGCAGACCGCTGACGAAGGGTACGGACTACACCATTATTTACGGTGATAACGTAAACGCCGGTACGAATGCCGGTTTCGTAACCGTTAAGGCAAAGGGGAATTATGGATTTGCAGATGTTGTTAAGAAATTTGCCATTGAGAAGGCGGATCCGAAGCTGAGCTTTGAAAAGTCCACTGTGACGACCTCCTATGGAACGCAGCCTGCCAACAATAAGCTTACCAATATGGGCAACGGCGTGGTGACTTACCAAAGCAACGACAATTCCGTTGCAACTGTGAATGAAAAAGGTGAGGTTACCGTTGTCGGAGTGGGCGAGACAACCATTACCGCGACAGCCGCCGAGACGAAGAACTATAAGTTAGGCACGGCAAGTTACACACTGACGGTGAATAAGGCACGTGTTCATATTGTACAGGCTACCGTTGCCAACAAGGAATACGATGGAAGCGTGAATGCTGACGTCACAGGGGTAGTTTTTGCCAACGAGGCAGACGTGAGAATAGATAGTCTGGTAGCGGGTATGGACTACACGGTGACCGGTGCTTTCCAAAGTGAAAACGCCGGGAAACAGGATGCAGAGGTAACGGTAAAACTTCTTGGTGAGTTTGCCTCTCACTATGAACTGACCGGCGGAACATATAAGACCAGGGCAACTATTACTGCAAAGCCTATCAGCATTGCAACCGCGCGCACGCAAGACCGCAGCTACGAGCGGAATAATACCTCCGTGACCATTTTAGAAGTGACCTTCAAAGACAGCACAAACACACTTGTTGCAACGCTGACAAGTTCCGATTATACCGCGACCGGCAAGATGGTTAATGCGAATGTCGGCACAGACAAAAAAGTTACCGTTACGGTGACCCTGCAGGGAAAAGCGGCAGACAACTATAAGCTTGTTTCCAACATGACCACCGCAAAGGTAGCGATTACGCAGGCTAAGGGCGGTGTATTGCAGGAGGAGAACTTAAAGCAGAAATTCTCCGACCGGAAGCAGAAGACCTTCACACCCGATTACACAGGACTTCCTGCCGGGGAGACATGGACATACAGCATTTCCGAGGCACAAACTTCGGGATCTGCAAAGGTGGAACCGGCTATGATTAATACAGCCGGAAAGATCACCTACAGGCTGACAGCCGGTGCGGAAAATGACACCATCTGTTGGACGGTAACGATTTCCAATCCAAATTATAAAAACTTTACCAAGGATCTGGTACTGACCCTGACGGCAAAGGAACCTCAGGAGACATTGCGCATCACCGGTGACAACACTGTGGTCTATGGACAAAAGCTGCAACTGAGCACGGTCGGCGGCTCCGGAACAGGCGAGATTACTTACAAAGTGGATGAAGTAAGAAGCACAGGCGATGCGACGATTGATGAGAATGGCGTTCTGACTCCGGTTAAGGTCGGAAGCGTTGTTATCACAGCAACCAAGGCAGGTGATGTCGATTACAGTGAGATCACCAGTGCACCTTTTGTCATTATGATTACCCGGGCTGCTACAAGCGGTGAACCGAAGTACCATAAGATTACCACAGGCGGTAAGACCCTGGCAGACGCAGGACTGACGTTGGCAGGCAGCACCATTCATCCGGCAGACGGTACACTGGAGTGGATAGATGATGCAGGTGTACTTCCCAATGACACGGCAGTCGATATGAACAAGACTTACAAGTGGCGCTTCACCCCTGCGGATACCAATTATGAGATTCTGACCGGTGAAATCGAACTTTACCATGTGGATGCTCCGGCAGTCACTGCACAGCCCAAGAGTGTATCTGTGACAGTAGGAGACACAGCAACGTTTGAAGTTACTGCAACCGGTACGGACGTAACCTATCAGTGGCAGATTGACAGAAATGACGGCAAGGGATTTGTAGACATCACCGGAGCTACCGGTGCAACCTACACCATAGGAGTAACGGATAGAGACTGCAACGGATTTAAGTACCGGTGTGTTCTCAGCAATGCGGCCGGTTCAGTTACCACCGATACCGTAGTATTGACGGTACAGTATCAGATCATTGAAGGCGCGAACGGCTCCTGGAACCAGAATACGGACGGAAGAAGTCTCAAAATCAGAGGAAACGGTGAATATTCCAAGTTCCAGAATGTAAAGGTAGATGGGAATATCATTGATTCCAAGAACTATACCGTGAGTGAGGGCTCCACGATCATCGAATTACATGCAGATTACCTGAAGACTCTGTCCGAGGGCAGTCACACCTTTGAGATCGTATGGACAGACGGCGCCGCAGGCACCAGCTTTACGGTAGCAAGGAACACCTCCGGCAGCAATAATACCGGCAGCAATAACACCGGCAATAACGATAATAATGACAGTACGGACAACTCAGCTGCCGCAGCTTCCACCGCTGCTGCTACTGCGCAGGAACTGGACAAGGTTCCGGCTACCGGAGATCCTCTCGGTATCTGGCTGATGCTCTTTGCGATATCCCTGACCGGACTCGCAGGAATGCTGGCGAGAAGAAAGAAGAACTAAGAATAACGTAAATAATATAGAAACCTCGCTACAGAGATGATACCTGTAGCGAGGCTTTTTGTCTTGCAATCTTATTTTTCATTTATTATTGACACTATACTTACCTTTTATTATAATATAAATGAACCACTGAACTCGCGAATGCGATGTAGGTGGTGTTTTATTTTGGATATATTACTAATCCATACATATTTGTCTCATTTGCTTTCAAATTTAATTTTTCCGCTTCCTTTAACGTCACCATAACCCGTTTTACAAAGAGTTTGTCAATTACAGTTCCCACTCGTTTGGGTAACTCTTCTTTCCGAATTTCGATTTTGAAATATAAATGTACAAAAAATGAAACGAAATCACATATTTGAATAAAATAGGATTCTGATGAATTTTTTTCCATAATATCCTCGATCATATTGCTGATCGGATGATTGACAAACCCAGGCAAATATTTGGATTGGATCGGATTAAATGCACGTATAGCTCTGGCTGTCTTTCTCATAGGTGCTATTCTGCCCTCATCCGTAATCACTAAATAATTCCATTGCCCATCGCTGTCATTCTCGATACGTTGTATATTATATTTCAATGCATTTTCAAGAACGTGATAGTTATTATCTTTAAATTTTTTCTTATCAATAATCACATTTACAATCTTTAAATCCATCTTTGCAATTGTTAACGTAAATGCTTTTATTATATCTTGTTTTGTTTCTTTTGACCAATGATACTCACGATATGGATTTTTATCCGTCAAAAAATGTTTTGTATGCATCTCTTCTGATACATGAAAGCCATATTTATCTTTTAATTCTCTTCTCAAAATACGCATTTTTTCAAAATTTTGCTGCCAGCTCTCTGCAGGCATATACAAACTTGTTAAAATAAAATGGTCTGATGAATTCATTGTTACTCCGTCATCCCCTGTTTCATCAAAATATGCTATATATGTTTTCATCAATTCCCCTTTCATATTTTAGACATTTTAATGCCACTCAGTTTTAATAATGAAAACTATGGTGATTCACCAAAATACTGAAATTAAATAAGATTTGAAATAGAAAATTTACTTATAGATAGAGAATAGCAAACTATTCTCAGCCTGTCAACATGACAAAATAACATTCAAATCAGGCTTTCGCACATTACAGCGATAGCAAACTAATCTGTTGACGATAAGCCATTTCTTGTATATAATAAATCGTATCACTGTATACAATTAAGAAAATGTACAAGAAGAAAAATTTGAGGAGGCTATTATGACAGGAAATACGCTAGGCTGGGTAATTGTGGCATTCGTGCTGTATTTACTCATGATGATCGCTATCGGAGCGTTCTATGCAAAAGGAAATAACAATTCCGAAGACTACTTTTTAGGAGGCAGAAAGCTGAACGGCTTCGTCGCTGCGCTGTCCGCGCAGGCGTCGGATATGAGCGGATGGCTGCTGATGGGGCTGCCGGGAGCTATTTACTTAACCGGTGTCGGAGGTGACGGCTGGATCGCCATCGGACTTTTCATCGGCACGACGCTGAACTGGCTGCTCATCGCCACGAAGCTGCGCAGATATACGATCCGTGCTAATAATTCCGTGACGCTGCCGACTTATTTTGAGAACCGCTTCCATGATGATAAGAAAGTATTGATGACGGTTTCTTCTATTACTATTGTAGTATTTTTCCTGGTATATTGTGCTTCCGCACTTTCTGCCGGCGGTCAGCTGTTTGAGTCTGTATTCGGTATTGATTATCATGTGGCACTGACCATCGGTGCACTGGTAGTACTGGTGTATACGTTTCTCGGTGGATTCACCGCTGTATGTGTGACAGACTTTATCCAGGGTATGTTGATGCTGGTCGGTATTCTGGCAGTACCGCTGTTCGCTTATCATTTTCTGACAACCGGCGGCACTACATTGTCAGCCGGTCTGGAAGCCAGCGGTGCTGACAGTGCCAACTTCCTAAACCTGATGAAGAACGGTGACGGCAGCAACAATATCATCAGCGTGATCTCCGGTCTCGGTTGGGGACTGGGATATTTCGGAATGCCCCACATCCTGGTGAGATTTATGGCAGTCCGGGATGAGAAGGAAATGACCAAGTCCAAGGCTACAGCCATCAGCTGGGTGGCATTATCCCTGGGATTTGCAGTATTTATCGGTATTCTGGGCAGAGCTTATCTGCCGGAGCTGGTGAATGGCAATAATGAGAAGGTATTTATTGAGATGATCAAGAAAGTATTTACCGTGGAGATGCGTGCTCCGTTCATTGCAGGATTGTTCCTTTGTGGTATCCTGGCAGCGATCATGTCCACCGCGGATTCCCAGTTGTTGGTCAGCGCCTCTAGCGTAGCGGAGGATATCTTCAAGGGACTGCTCAAAAAGGATGCGGATGACAAGACGGTTATGAATGTGAGCCGTGTCACAGTACTGGTAGTAGCTGTGCTGGCTTACATCATCGCATGGAATCCGAACAACACCGTCATGGGACTGGTATCCAACGCGTGGGCAGGTTTAGGTGCCGCCTTTGGTCCGCTGGTAGTGATGTCCTTATATTGGAAGAGAACCAACTTCCCCGGAGCGGTAGCCGGAATTGTCACCGGTGCACTTGCCGTTATCATCTGGGATTACATCCCTCTCGTGGGCGGGCAGACCCTGGGCAAAGCTACCGGATTGTATTCTCTGGTAGTAGGCTTCGGGCTGGGACTTATCGCTATCATCGCAGTCAGCCTCACTACCAAGGCTCCTTCCGAAGAAATGCTGCAAGAGTTCGAGGACGTGAAGGCGAACCGGCTGTAACAGACCGTTGATGAAATAAATATTGACAGACAAAAATACTGATGGACAGCGAAGATATCTGCCTGTCAGTATTTTTATGTATTTGTGTTGGCGAGGGTATGGGAGGCAAAAACAAGCTATCTGTACCCAGCAGAACTTGCGAAAGCGGGTATGTGAGACAAAATCAGGTCGATTATACCCTCCACCTTTGTACATCGGGGCACAGATAAGGATTTTGCCGTAATAAGCCCCGTCGATACCGGGATATCGGGGCGTAGATAAGGATTTTGCCGTAATAAGCCTCGTCGATACTGGGACATCGGGGCGCAGAAAGAGATTTTGTCAGAATAGGCCCCGGGGATATCGGACCAGCGGGGCGCAGCAAGAGATTTTGCCAGGATAAGCCCCGGGGATCTCGGACCAGCGGGGCTTAGAAAGAGATTTTGCCAGGATAAGCCCCGGGGATCTCGGACTAGCGGGGCTTAGAAAGAGATTTTGTCAGAATAAGCCCCGGGGATCTCGGACCAGCGGGGCGCAGAAAGAGATTCTGTCAAAATAAGCCCCGGGGATCTCGGACTAGCGGGGCTTAGAAAGAGATTTTGTCAGAATAAGCCCCGGGGATCTCGGACCAGCGGGGCGCAGAAAGAGATTCTGTCAAAATAAGCCCCGGGGATCTCGGACTAGCGGGGCTTAGAAAGAGATTTTGTCAGAATA
>ENA-OWPB01002755-OWPB01002755.1-human-gut-metagenome-genome-assembly--contig:-NODE-2755-length-11336-cov-18.274178_pt1 | contig 11336 bp, 7 predicted proteins | sample MGYA00248260_ERZ651838 | MGnify/ENA primary metagenome ERZ651838 (study PRJEB26924, sample SAMEA4378304) | human gut metagenome | biome: human gut; feature: human-associated habitat; material: faeces...
CTGGCCGCTGCCCCAACAGCGACTCCCTGTTTCCGCCACTGGCGGCGGTCGTCGTTGTTGCCCCTAGTAGGGGAGCCTCTGGCGAAAAGATAAAGCTTTTCCGCCATGCCAAGGCCTCCCCTCGATAGGGGAGGTGGCAGCGCGGCAGCGCTGACGGAGAGGTTATTCCTTAAATTAAAAGCGGAGGAAGCCTCTGCCTCCTCCGCCGTACATCCTATTTTACATCATGAACTGAGAATACACGAAGCCGCACAGGGCGATGCCCGCACACACGATGGCGGTGATGGGCGGCACCCAGCGGATGAGCGTCTCAGCGATGCTGTCGCGGGGGTCTTCCTCTTCGCAGTCGTCCTCCTCGTCCAGCGGCTTTGCCTGCAGGCGGGACGGCGCGGCGGCGGGAGTCGAGGGTACCACACGGGTGCCGTACTTCTCCATCTCTTCGTCCGGCGCAAAGGACTTGGCCGGGCGCACCGGCTCCGGCTGGCGGGGCAGGACGCGGGTAGCCTCCTGCTCCGGGGCGCGGGACTCCACGCGGGTCGCGTCCATCTCAGCGACAGGCGCATAGCCGGGCGCAGGCTCCGCCGCCCGGGGCGGGATGATACGGGTGGCTTCCTCCTGAGCCGCACCCACGATACGGGTAGGCTCCTCAGCAGGCGCAGCCGGGCGTACCGGCTGGGCCGCAGGCTGCGGCTCGGGCTGGCGCACCGGGGCTTCCGGCTGCAACAGGGTGTTCAGCGCGTTCTGCAAAAGGATACGGTCGCTGCCGCACTCGGAGCAGTAGACGGTGTCCTCTTCCTTCGGGTGGAAGGCACCGCAGGCGCAGTACCAGCCGTTCTCGAAGACCTGGGGCATGAACTTCATGCCGGTGCGGTTCATCCGGGCTTCGAGGGCCTTCTGCATCTCGACGCTCAGGCGGCGGGGGGCCGGCAGGCGCACCCGCTTGATGCTCTCGAGGTGGACGACCTTCCTGCCGCTGTAGACATTGCGCAGGGTGACGTCCACGCTGGTGATGGCCTTCTGGGTGACGAAGACGGCATCGTCCATGCCGAAGCTCTCGCCGGGCTTTGCGGTAAGGTCACGGTACTCGAACTCGTCCTCACAGAGGATGACGCCGTCCACGCCCTTGCACTTGAAGTGGATCTCCAGTGCCGTCAGGGTCACGCGGGAAATGTTCTTAAAGGTCAGACAGACCGCGTGTTCGCCGCTGACTTCGCCCTTGAGCAGCTCCACGCAGACGAACTGCACCGGGCTGCCCGGGGTGTAATAGTTGGCCCGTGTCCGCGCGACCGGTTCAAAATTTTCCTCCACAACACTCTCCCCTTTCTCTTGGTTTACTGGTTGGCTTCGCCTTCATCCGGCGTTTCGGGGGCCGGGGCTTCCTGCGGGGCGGCATCCACTGCCTCAGCAGGTTCGGCAGGCTCCGCAGCCTCTGCAGTCTCGGCCTGTTCCACAGGCTGGACAGCGGGCTGATCCTCGGCGGGCTTTGCGTCGGGGTCCTCACGCGAGGGCAGGGTCTCGCCTGCCATCACGGCGTTGAACTCCTTCTCGTTCAGCTTCTCGCGCTCCATCAGGGCCTGTGCCAGCGCATGGAGCTGGTCGATATGCTCCGTCAGGGTGCGGCGGCAGGTCTCGTAGGCCTCGTCGATGATGTCCCGCATCTCGCTGTCGATCTCAGCAGCGGTGGTCTCGCTGTAGCCCTTGCCCTGACCGAGGTCGCGGCCCAGGAAGGTCTCCTCCTGAGAGGTTCCGTAGACCACAGGGCCAAGGCGCTCGGAGAAGCCGTACTTGGTGATCATCTGGCGGGCGATGTTCGTCGCCTGCTGCAGGTCGTTGGACGCACCGGTGGAGATGTCGTCCAGGATAAGCTGCTCGGCTACGCGGCCGCCCAGACTGGACACGATGTCCTCGAACATCTCGCCCTTGGTGACGTAGCTGCGGTCTTTCTCAGGCAGATACATGGTGTAGCCGCCGGCCTGACCGCGGGGGATGATGGTGATCTCATGCACACGGGGGTGGTGCTTGCAGTAGAAGCCCGCCACGGCGTGGCCTGCCTCGTGGTAGGCGGTGAGCTTTTTCTCTTCGGGGGTGACGACCCGGCTCTTCTTCTCGGGGCCGGCCATGACCTTCATGGAAGCCTCTTCGATGTCCTCCATCGTAATGGCCTTGCGGCTGCGGCGTGCAGCCAGCAGAGCAGCCTCGTTGACGAGGTTCTCGAGGTCAGCGCCCGCAAAGCCTGCGGTGCGCTGTGCGATGACCTTGAGGGAGACATCCGGGGCGAGGGGCTTGTTCTTGGTGTGGACCTTCAGGATCTCCTCGCGGCCCTTGACGTCGGGCAGGCCGACGTAGACCTGACGGTCGAAGCGGCCCGGGCGGAGCAGGGCTTTATCGAGGATGTCGGCACGGTTGGTGGCCGCCATGACGATGACGCCATCGTTGGCCTCGAAGCCGTCCATCTCGACCAGCAGCTGGTTCAGGGTCTGCTCGCGCTCGTCGTGACCGCCGCCGAGACCGGCACCGCGCTGACGGCCCACAGCATCGATCTCATCAATGAAGATGATGCAGGGCATGGTCTTTTTTGCCTTGTCGAAGAGGTCGCGCACACGGGATGCGCCGACGCCGACATACATCTCGACGAAGTCAGAGCCGGAGATGGAGTAGAACGGCACACCGGCCTCACCGGCGCAGGCGCGGGCCAGCAGGGTCTTGCCGGTACCCGGAGGGCCGACGAGCAGCACGCCGTGAGGGATACGTGCGCCCAGAGAGTTGAACTTGTCGGGGCTCTTGAGGAACTCCACGACCTCTTTCAGTTCTTCCTTCTCTTCGTCTTCACCGGCCACATCGGCAAAGGTGGCGGTCTTCTTGTTCTCGTGCTCGTCCTTGACCTTGGCTTTGCCGACATTCATGATGCCGCCGCCACCGCCGACGCCGCCCCGCATCATCGAGAACAGCAAAAAGCCGGTGCAGCCCAGCATCCCCAGATAGAAGATGATCTCCATCCAGGGGATGGTCTCCTTGAGGGAGGTGTAGTCGTAGGTCATGGGCGCGTCGGGGTTCGCCGCGTCGTAGGACTCGATATACTTGTCCACGTTCTCGATGAAAACGTAGGCGTAGGGCAGCTTGTAGCGGACGGTGACGGTGCCGTCGTCCTCCTGCACTGCGCCGGTGGACTCCGACGAGGAGGAGAACATCCCGCTCAGCAGACCGCCGGCAGACTGCACAGTGCTCTGGGTGGAGGAGACGTCCGGCAGGGGCAGGTCGCCTTCTTTCAGGTTCAGGGTGATGACGCTGGTGTTGCGGTCCAGCGTGAAGGCCGTGACCTGATTGTGCTCAAAGTAATGGACGACGGTGGAGTAGCTCATGGTCGAGCCGCTGGTGCTGCCCGACCCGCTGCCCATCACCGACCAGACCATCAGCACGGCGGCCAGCGCCAGTGCGAGGATGAGCGGATTGATACGAGGTCTCTTAGGTTGCAAAAGGATCAACTCCAGTTCTGGTTTTATTTCTTACTTTTCGTAGACGCTGGGTTTGAGTACGCCGATGTAGGGCAGGTTGCGGTACTTCTCGTCGTAGTCGAGGCCGTAGCCCACCACGAACTCGTCCGGCACCGCGAAGCCCTCGTAGTCCGGGGCGATGTCGGCCTTGCGGCGGCTGGGCTTGTCGAGGATGGTGCAGATCTTCACCGAGTTCGGGTTGCGCATCTTGAGCATCGGCACGAGGTTCGACAGGGTGATGCCGGTGTCGAGGATGTCCTCCACGATGAGCACATCCTTGCCGGAGAGGTCGCCGTCCAGGTCCTTGATGATCTTGACGAGGCCGGTGCTGGTGGTGTTGCCGCCGCCGTAGCTGGACACCACCATGAAGTCGATGCTGCACGGGATGCTCACAGCGCGCATCAGGTCGGCCATAAAGACCACCGAGCCCTTGAGGATGGAGACGAGGACGAGGTTTTTGCCCTCATAGTCTTTGCTGATCTGAGCGCCCAGCTCAGCCACTTTCGCTTTCAGCTCCTCTTCCGAAACGAGGACCTTCAAAATATCGTCATGCATGCTCATGATTCGATTCCTCCAAAATTTTCTAGTTCCACCTGCAGCAGCTGCCCGATGTCCGGCCCGGGGGCCAGCCCATCGGCAAAGCCCTCTCCGCAGACCCACAGCACCTGTCTGCCTGCCGCCAGCAGCGGCAGCGTGTCCCGTTCCCGGGGCGGGATGCCCGCCTCGTTCATCCATTTGCGCAGCTCCCGGTCTACCCCCCGCCCGGCCGGACGGAAGCGGTCGCCGGGCTGACGGCAGCGCAGCCGCAGAACAGGACATATCGAGTTTATTTTAGCATAATCTGCCTGATTTTTTAAGTCTTTTTTATGAACACCCTGTGTTTTTTCTTCAAAACAGGCCGAAACCACCCGGATATGCAGCTTTCTGCCGCCGGGCAGCGGATAATCGCCGCCCTCCGGCAGGGATACTTCAAATTTCGGACAGTCCGCTTTTTCGCCCTGCCGGCGGGTGTTTTTATCGGCTTCCTCCCGCCAGAGCACGCCGTCCCGGGCGCAGAAGCGGACGGCGTCGGTGAGCTGCACCGCGCCGCTGCCCTTTTCCACAAGGTCGGCCAGCAGGCGGATATATTTTTCCTCCGCGTCCCGCACCGGCTCCACAAGGCTGTGGAGGGCCATGTCGAGGATGAGCGGGTCAGTCTGCCGCAAAGGCTCTGACATCCACACGGGCTGGCCGCTGCGCAGGGCGTATCCCGCCCCGCCGGGCAGGCTTTTTGCGTCCGTTGCCCGGGCCGAAGCCAGCAGCGCATCCGCCTGCCGGGCGAAGTATTCGTCCGCCTTGGCGGCTTTCTCACAGAAGCGGGCCAGATTGCGCTCGGCGGCGCTGTTGACCCCGCAGAGGGCGGGCAGTGCGCCGTGGCGCAGACGGTTGCGGGCGTAGTCGTCGGCGTCGTTGGTCTCGTCGGTGACCCAGCGTTCGCCGCAGGCGCGGCAGACGGCCTCGGTGTCGGCCCTCGTCAGGCAGAGCAGAGGCCGCAGATAGCCCGGGCGACTGGGCCGGATGCCCGCCGCGCCGTGGAGGCCGGTGCCTCTGGCCAGCCGGAACAGCAGCGTCTCGGCCTGGTCACTCCCAGTATGGGCAGTTGCGACGGCATCTATCCCGTCGGCCAGCACCCGCTCAAAGCAGGCATACCGCAGGCGGCGCGCCCAGTCCTCCCCCGCCCGGGGCTTTCCCGCCTCGGCTTCCAGCTCAGCGGCATGGAACACCCGCAGCGGCAGGCCCAGCCGGGCGCAGACCTCCCGAACGAAGGCTTCGTCCCGGTCCGCCGTCTCCCCCCGCAGGCCGTGGTTGACGTGGCAGACCGTGAGGGCGATGCCCTTTTCCTCGGCCAGCGGGCGCATGAGGCAGAGCAGGGCCATGCTGTCGGCCCCGCCCGAAACAGCCAGCGCGAGATGCTTTTTGCCGTCCAGCAGCTTTTCCCGGACGCAGAAGCCGCGCACCGTCTGTAAGATCTCTTCGTAGCTCATCAGCGTTTGAAGTCCACATCCATAAAGCGGGTGTGGGCGCCGTCCCAGCCCAGCGGCACCGTGCTGGTCTCGCCGTGACGGTTCTTTGCCACGATGCACTCGGCGGTGTCGGCGTCCACCTCCGCGCCGTCGGGGTTCTGGCTGGCGTAGTAGGAGTCGCGGTACAGGAAGAGGACGCAGTCGGCGTCCTGCTCGATGGAGCCGGAGTCACGCAGGTCAGACAGCTGGGGGCGGTGGCTGGAGTTGTTGCCCTGCTTTTCCACCGCACGGGACAGCTGGCTCAGAGCGATGATCGGCACGTTCATCTCTTTGGCCATGATTTTGAGGTTTCGGGTGATGGAGCTGATCTCCTGCACGCGGTTCTCGCTGCGCTGGCCGCTGGTCATCAGCTGCAGATAGTCGATGACGATGAGGCCCACGTTGGGGCGGGCGGGGTCCTGATTGACCCGGCGGATCTTCGCCTTCATCTCGGTGATGGTGATGCCCGAGGTGTCGTCCATATAAATCGGTGCGTCGTGCAGTTTTTCGGTGGCGAGGGCCAGATACTCCCAGTCCTCGGCCCGGAGCGCACCGGTGCGGAACGCCTGACTGTCGATGCCCGCTTCAGCGGAGAGGATGCGGTTGGTCAGCTGCTCCTTCGTCATTTCGAGGCTGAAGATGGCCACCGGCACCTTCTGCTGCATGGCCACGCGGGTAGCGATGTTCAGCGCGAAACTGGTCTTGCCCATACCGGGGCGGGCAGCGAGGATGATGAGGTCGCCGCGGCCAAGGCCGGTGAGGACGGTGTCCAGCAGCCGGAAGCCGGTGGGGATGCCCTTATACTTGTCGGCGTCGGGGCCGCTGATCTTTTGCAGATTTGTCAGAGTCTCCACCATGCTGGAAGAAAGGGGCGTCAGGGCGCTGGAATCGCGGCCGGAGCGGATCTCATAGATGCGCTGCTCGGCGTTTTCCAGCAGCAGGTCGGCGTCGGGCTCGTCGCCCGCGTCCTGCAAAATGTCCTTTGCGACACCCATCAGCTGGCGCACCAGATACTTTTCCTGCACGATCTGCGCATACGCCTTGACGTTGGAGATGCTGGGGACCGTCTCGGCGAGGCCGGTCAGGTAGACTTTCGCCTCGTCGGCGCTGGGGAACACGCCGTCCGAGATGACGGCGTCCAGCAGGGTGACGAAGTCGATGGTCTGGTCGCTGGTAAAGAGGCGGAGCATCTCGGAGTAGATCTGAGCGTTCTGCCGGGTGTAGAACATCTCGGGCCGGATGATCTCGACGAGGTCGGTCAGGGTCTCGGGTTTCAGCAGCACCGCGCCCAGCACGCTCTGCTCTGCCTGCATATTGTAGGGCAGGTTGATGCCCACGCTCTCGAGGTTGAGTTCGTTATAATGTCGTTCGTTCGGCATGGTCGTTATCCTTCTGCTTTATTTATATAAATGCCGTAAAGCCAAAAAGCGCCCCCTGCCGAGAGGGGGCGCAGATAGCGGTCAAATCAGGCCTGCTCCACTTCTACCTGGACCTTGAAGGAAGCCACGACACCGACATGGAGGCGGACTTTACCGTTGAAGACGCCCGCGTCCTTGATGTCCTTGGTCTCCAGCTCGATCTTCTTCTTGTCGATGGGAGAACCGGCCAGCTGGGCCAGAGCCTCAGCGACTTCCTTGCCGGTGACCTTGCCGTGCAGACGGCCGGAGGCACCGCCCTTGGCCTTGATGACCACGGTCTTGCCCTCGAGCTTCGCGGCCACAGCCTGAGCGGCGGCCACGTTCTCAGCCTCGTGGAAGTCGGCAGCGGCCTCCTTGCCCCGGGCGATATTCACCGCGCTGGCGTCGGCCACAGCGGCCAGCTTGCGCGGGAACAGAAAGTTGCGGGCGTAGCCGTCGGAGACCTCGTGGATCTCGTCCTTCTTGCCGATGCCCTTGACGTCCTGCTTCAGAATCACTTTCATGATAGTATCCCTCACTTCTCACCGGGAAACCGGTGGATTTCTATGGTTAGTATACAGCAATCGGGCTGTTACGTCAACGCTTACGCCAGCTCCCTGTTCACGACGTCCAGCGCCACCTCGATGACCTTATCCATGTCGTAGTACTTGTACTCGCCCAGACGTCCGCCGAAGATGACCCCCGGCTCGGCGTCGGCCAGCTTCTTGTACTCGGCGTAGAGCGCGCCGTTCTTCTCGTCGTTCACCGGGTAGTAGGGTTCATCGCCGGGCTTCCACTCGGCGCTGTACTCGCGGCTGATGACGGTCTTGGGCTGGGTGCCGAACTCAAAGTGCTTGTGCTCGATGATGCGGGTGTAGGGCGTCTCGGCGTCGGTGTAGTTGACGACGGCGTTGCCCTGATAGTTGTCGGTGTCCAGCGTCTCCGTCTCAAAGCGGACGCTGCGGTACTGCAATGCGCCCAGCTTGTAGCCGAAGTAGGCGTCCACCGGGCCGGTGTAGACGACCCTGTCGGCCAGCTTGTCCAGCTCTGCCTTCTCGGCCAGATAGTCCACGCCCAGGCGCACTTCCACGCCGTCCAGCATCTTCTCCACCATGGCGGTGTAGCCGCCGCTGGGGATGCCCTGATACAGGGCATTGAAGTAGTTGTCGTCGTAGGTAAAACGGACGGGCAGGCGCTTGATGATGAAAGCGGGCAGCTCGGTGCAGGGGCGGCCCCACTGCTTGCCGGTGTAGCCCTTGATGAGCTTTTCGTAGATGTCGGTGCCGACCAGGCTGATGGCCTGCTCCTCGAGGTTCTTCGGCTCCGTGATGCCGGCCTCGGCGCGCTGCTGCTCGATCTTCGCCTTCGCCTCGGCGGGGGTCACGACGCCCCACATCCTGTTGAAGGTGTTCATATTGAAGGGCAGGTTGTAGATCTCGCCGTGATAGTTGGCGACAGGGCTGTTGGTGTAGCGGTTGAACTCCGCGAACTGGTTGACGTACTGCCACACAGCCTTGTTGTTGGTGTGGAAGATGTGGGCGCCGTAGCGGTGGACGTTGATGCCCTCCACCTCTTCGGTGTAGATGTTGCCTGCGATATGAGCGCGCTTGTCGATGACGAGGCAGCGCTTGCCGGCCTTCTTGGCCTCATGGGCAAATACCGCGCCGTACAGGCCAGCGCCAACGATAAGATAATCGTACTGTTTCATCACTGTTTATCCTTTTTCTTCTGTTCGGATCCCGACTCGAGGCCGCTCTTTTTCTGGGCCTCCCGGTACTGGTCGATGGCCGTCTGGATGCGGCTGCGGGCCGCCTCCGGGGTGATATGCTTGAGCTGGGCCGCTGCCATGGTCTGATGACCGCCGCCGCCCAGAGACTCCATGATGATCTGCACATTCACCGCGCCGAGGCTGCGGGCCGAGATGTTGACGCCGCCGCCCACCTGCACGGCCACGAAGCTGGCCTCCACGTTCTGGATGGTCAGCAGGTCGTTGGCCGCCTGAGCGATGGCCACCCGGGCCTCGGGGGCCACCTCGCCGCTGACGGTGATGGCGCAGCCCCGGTACATCTGGGCTTCCGATACCAGCCTGGCCTTGGTGGTGTACTCCACCATGCTCACGTCAAAGAGCTGACGCACGTGCTCCGTCTCCGCGCCGTAGCGGCGGAGGGCCGCAGCGGCCTCGAAGGTGCGCACGCCGGTGTGGAGGGTGAAGTCACGGGTGTCCAGCATGATGCCGGAGAGCAGTCCCTCGGCCTCGATGCGGTTGGGCTTGTCGTCCCGGTCGCCCACATACTGCAAGAACTCCGTGACCAGCTCACTGGCCGAGGATGCATAGGGCTCGTGGCAGACGAGGTCGGCCTTCTCGATGAAGCCGACGCCCTTGCGGTGGTGGTCGATGACGGCCACCTTGCCGCATTTTTCCAGTATCTCTCGGCTCTCCACCAGACCCAGCTGGTATGTATCCACGACGATACAGAGCGTTCTCTGGGAAATGATGGGCAGAGCGCCCTTGGGGTCGATGAAGTCGTCCTCCTGCCCTGCCGCGATGAGGGCGTTGATGAGACTGCCCGCCAGGGTGGCGTCACGGCGCACGGCGATGACTGCCGGCACATCGCAGATCTTGCAGATGCGCAGCACACCCTCGGCAGAGCCGATGGCGTCCAGGTCGCTCATCCGGTGGCCCATGATGACCACATGGTCAGCCTCTTTGATGAGCTTGACCAGCTGGTCGGCCACGATGCGGCTGCGCACCTTGCTGCGCTTTTCCACGCCGTGGCTGACACCGCCGTAGAAGGTAAAGCCGTCCGGGGTCATCTCGGCGGCCTGGTCGCCGCCGCGCCCCTGCGCCATATCCAGCGCCTGAACGGCCATGTCCTGAGCCTCCCGCAGGGTCTTGGCCCCGCGTCCGACGCCGATGGAGATGGAGAGGTTCACGCTGGGGTCGAGGGCACGGATCTTATCCAGCACGTCGTAGCCGCGCTTGGCGAACTGCTCCAGCTGGCGCTCTTCCACCACAGCGATGTAGCGGCCGCTGGCCACGCGGCGCAGAAAGCCCGTGCCGCGGCCTATCATATCTTCCAGCACCCGGTTGATGCCTTCCAGCAGGCGGGCGCGCTCGCTGTCCAGCATATCGCTGAACACGTCGTCGTAGCCGTCCACGAGGAAGACCAGATAGCCCGGGCGGCTGGCCTTATATTCGGCCTCCACTTTGCGGAGGGCCGTTTCCTCATTCAGGACAAGAAGGGTCATGCTCTCGGCCTCGCCGGGGACGGTGGAGCTGTGAGCGCTCCACACGCCGTCGGCCAGATTGAGCAGCTGGCCGCTGACCTTGCGTGCCTCCTGCAGGTCGAGGCCGGGCAGCACTTTCTGCACCCGGGGGACCAGAAGGGCTTCGCCTTTCATCAGACGGGTGCGGAACTCGGTGTTGTACCACAGCACCGTCTCCCCCGAAAGGAGGGCGGCGGGCTGGCTCAGCGGCTCGAGGCTGAACTGCGTCTTCGATTTTTCGAAGCTGCCGCCGCAGACCCAGCGGGCCACCCAGCTGCGCACCCGGTAGCGGAACACTCCGAACAGGGCGAACCACAGCACCACCAGCACCACCAGCACAGGCCAGATGGCCGGGCGCTGCACCAGAAGCACCAGCACCAGCAGGGCGCAGAGCACCGCTAGCGCAGCGGTCAGCATTTCAAGAGTCCATCTTGGTTTTTGTTTCATGAAGTGTTATGCCTCCTGCGGGCAGACTCAGACCTCCATCAGGATGGGGAGGATCATGGGGCTGCGCTTGGTGCGGCGGTAGATATAGCTGCTCAGGGCCTCGCGCACCCGGGTCTTGACGCTGTTCCAATCGCGGACGTGCTCGTCCACGCAGCGGTCAAGAGCCGTCTCCACGATGCTCTGGGCGCCGTCCATCAGGCTCTCGTTCTCCCGCACATAGACGAAGCCACGGCTCACGAGGTCGGGGCCGGCCAGAACTTTGCCGGTCTTGCTGTCCACGGTGGCCACGATGATGACGAGGCCGTCCTCAGACAGATGCTTGCGGTCGCGCAGGACGACGTTGCCCACATCGCCTACGCCGAGGCCGTCCACCATGACAGCGCCCGCCGTTACCGGCTCGCCCAGCTTCATCTCGTCCTGGCTGAGGATGATGTTGGAGCCGTTCTCGGCAATGAGGATGTTGCTGGTGGGGATGCCGAGGCTTGCCGCCGTGATGGCGTGCTTTTTCAGCTGCTTATATTCGCCGTGGACGGGCAGGAAATACTTGGGTCTGGTCAGGGTGAGCATCAGCTTCTGCTCTTCCTGACAGGCGTGGCCGGAGACGTGGACGTCGTACATACCCTCATAGATGACCTCTGCGCCCAGCAGGAGCAGACCGTTGACGATCTTGGTCACGCTCTTCTCGTTGCCGG
>ENA-OWPB01002760-OWPB01002760.1-human-gut-metagenome-genome-assembly--contig:-NODE-2760-length-11321-cov-37.109711_pt1 | contig 11321 bp, 9 predicted proteins | sample MGYA00248260_ERZ651838 | MGnify/ENA primary metagenome ERZ651838 (study PRJEB26924, sample SAMEA4378304) | human gut metagenome | biome: human gut; feature: human-associated habitat; material: faeces...
CATGAGATCCAGAAAACATTAAATGAATTAAAAGATACAACGAAAATGATCATTGCGCACCGTATTTCTGCGGTCTGTCATGCAGATGAGATCATCTATCTGAAAGACGGAGAGATTGCGGAGCGCGGAACGCATCAGGAACTGCTTGCAAAGCGCGGACTTTATTATGAAACTTACATGGCGCAGTATGGCACGTTCTTAGGAGGGGAGGCGATGTAATGGCAGTCAATTCGTATCGTGAAGACGAATTTATGGAAAATACCGACAAGAAAAAAATCATGCGGCGGCTGTTTTCCTATCTGCTTGCGTATAAAGGCACGATTATTGCCGTGTTAGTATGTATGGGAATTACGGTGGCGATCTCACTGGTAAACCCGCTCTTGATCGAGGAAGCAATCGATCACTATATTGCACAGTCCGATCTGCATGGGCTGATTGGGCTTGGAATTTTTGCACTCGTGTTAAACCTGATCTTTATTGTGATGGTAAAACTCAGAATGTATGCAATGGCGGTGATCTCCAACAAAATTTTGCTTCAGATCCGCCAGGATCTCTATGAGCACATCCAGACGCTGTCGTTTTCATTTTTTGACAGCAGACCGACTGGAAAAATCCTTGCGCGTATCATCGGGGATGTCAATTCCTTAAAAGATGTGCTGGTCAATGTGGTCACAACACTGGTGCCGGAATTTGTGACGGTAGTCGGAGTCGTTGTGATCATGCTGGTAAAAGACTGGCGGCTTGCGCTTGCGTCTCTGTCCACGATCCCGCTGATGATCGCGGGAATCTGGTTTGTACAGACGGCATCCCACAAACGCTGGCAGATTTTCCGGAAAAAGGCATCCAACTTAAATGCCTACGTCCATGAAGATATCGCCGGAATGAATGTAGTGCAGAGTTTCGCAGCAGAGGATGAAACACAGGAGATCTTTGAAGCGTTGACCGACGAACACCAGAAATCATTCGTGGATGCGGTGACTTATGCCGACATGTTTGGCCCGGTCATCGATTTCTGTTGGGGAATCGGTGCGATGATGCTTTATCTGGTCGGCATCCGTTTTCTCGGATTTGAAAAAGTATCGGTCGGATTGTTAGTGGCATTTGGAACCTATATCAATATGTTCTGGAACCCGATCATGAATTTAAGCAACTTTTATAACAACCTGGTCACGAATCTTACCGCGGCAGAGCGTATCTTTGATATCTTAGACACCGATGCAGACATCGTGGATGCAAAAGATGTGACAGAGCTGCCGGATATTAAGGGAAGCGTCGAGTTTTCCCATGTGAATTTTACTTACGACAAAGGAACACCGGCGGAGACAAAGGTGCTTTCCGATGTCAGCTTTTCTGTACAACCGGGTGAGACGATCGCACTGGTCGGTCCGACCGGAGCAGGAAAAACAACGATCGTCAATCTGATCAGCCGTTTTTATGACATTGAAGACGGCAAAATTTTAGTGGATGGTTACGACTTGACAAAGGTTTCCATTGAGAGCTTAAGGCGTCAGATGGGTGTTATGACGCAGGATAATTTTATCTTTCATGGAACAGTCCGTGACAACATTTTATATGGGAAATTAGATGCGACAGATGAAGAAATGATCGCGGCTGCAAAGGCAGTCAATGCGCATGATTTCATTGTGAAAATGGAAAAGGGTTATGACACGGAGTTAAAAGAGCACGGTGCAGGACTTTCCATCGGACAAAGACAGCTCATCGCATTTGCGAGAACGATGATTTCCATGCCGAAAATCCTCATTTTAGATGAGGCAACATCCAGCATTGATACACATACAGAACTTTTAGTGCAGCAGGGAATCGAGGCGCTGCTTTCCGGCAGAACCAGTTTTGTGATCGCACACAGACTCTCCACGATTCAGAATGCGGACCGCATTTTTGTGATCGACAAGGGCGGTATCTTAGAACAGGGAAGTCCGGCAGAGCTGATGGAGAAAAAGGGCGCTTATTATAAACTTTATATGGCGCAGTTTGCAGGTCTGCAGGAGTAAAAAAATATTTGCTGCTCACACAGTACGTGTGAACGGCAGCAAAAACGAAACAGAAAATTTCTACAGGAGGATGCGATGTTTTTAACCACACTTTGTTATATCGAAAAAGATGACTGTTACCTGATGCTGCACCGGGTAAAAAAGGAAAACGACCTGAACCATGACAAGTGGATCGGTGTCGGCGGCAAGTTTGAAGCGGGGGAAATGCCGGAGGAATGTATGATGCGGGAGGTAAAGGAAGAGACAGGTCTCACCCTGACATCCTACCGCGCGCGGGGCGTCATTACCTTTATTTCTAACGAGTGGGGCACCGAATATATGCATTTATTTACGGCAGACCAGTTTACCGGGGAGATAACCGACTGCGACGAGGGAGAACTTGTCTGGGTTCCGAAAAAGGAGATCAAAGACCTGAAACTGTGGGAAGGTGACAAAATATTCCTGCGGCTTTTGGATGAGTGTGAGGAATATTTTTCGCTGAAGCTGGTATACGAAGGCGATACGCTGGTCGATAAAAAACTTATCATTGCCGGGAAAGAACAGAAAGCAGAGTGACAGGCCGGTAACAAAGGAGAGAAAAATGATAACAAAAACTTACCCGGTCGGCACCCTGCCTGCTTATAAATATGTAGTAGTTTTATCTGAATATCAGGGCAAAATTTTGTTGAGCAGACACAAAAAACGCACCACATGGGAGACACAGGGCGGAAAGATTGAACCGGGAGAGACACCGCTTATGGCGGCAAAGCGTGAACTTTACGAGGAGTCCGGGGCAGTGGATTTTAAGATAGAGCCGTTGTGCGACTATTGGGCGGGAGAGGTGCAGACCAAAGAAGAAGGAAATGGACGTGTCTTTCTTGCAAAGGTAAAAAAGCTGTCAGCCATGCCGGAAAGTGAGATGGCAGAGGTACGCACCTTTGACGAACTGCCGGAAAAACTGACTTATCCGGCGATCACACCGACACTGTTTGAGCGGAAAAAACAGGGCATCGGGAAACGTCTGCTTTACGGCACTGGAAATCCTGCAAAATTAAGTCTGATGCGGAAAAATTTAGAACAGCTGCAGATAGAGATCGTTGGGTTATCGGATATTGATGTGGCAGTACCACAGGCAGACGAGGATGGCGATTCGCCGCTGGAAAATGCAAGGAAGAAGGCAAAGTGTTATTACGAGGCTTTTCAGATTCCGGTGTTTTCCTGTGACACAGGTCTGTATTTTGAAAATGTCCCGGAAGATAAACAGCCGGGTGTTCATGTCAGGAGGGTGAATGGAAAAAATCTGTCAGACGCGGAAATGCTTGCATATTACAGCGGACTTGCTGCAGAGTATGGTGGTCTGCATGCATACTACCGCAATGCCATCTGTCTTATCATGGATGAGGAACATATTTATGAGTCGATGGATGAAATGTTCTCGAGCGAATCATTTCTGATCACGTCGGCCCCGCACCCGGATGGGATCCGCAGGGAGGGATTTCCGCTTGACTGCCTGTCGGTGGATCTTACAACCGGAAAGTACTATTATGACCTCGATCCGACAGAACTTGGAAAGGTTGCCGCAGAAGACGGAAGTCGGCGGTTTTTTGAAAAAATAACTGGTATTTTCCCACACAATATGTTATAATCCTAAAATGACTGTGATAGTCGTAGTACGCCCTTTTTTCCGAAAGACAGGCGAAACCCTTGAAAAACGGGGGTGCTCGACAGGAACATAGAATGAAATGAACGGAAAAAAGTACATCAAGTATTCATATAAAGTTTGAAGGAGGAAATGAGTAATAATGAGTGTACAGGTGGAAAATTTAGAAAAGAACATGGCAAAACTTACGATCGAAGTTGCAGCTGAGAAGGTAGAGGATGCAATCCAGGCTGCATATATGAAAGAGAAAGGAAAGATCAGCGTTCCAGGTTTCCGTAAAGGTAAAGTGCCGAGAAAGATGATCGAGAAAATGTACGGAGCAGGCGTATTCTATGAGGATGCTGCAAATACCCTGATCCAGGAGAACTACGCACAGGCAGTAGAAGAGAGCGGTGTGGACGTCGTTTCAAGACCGACTATCGAAGTGGTACAGATCGAAGCTGGCAAACCTTTCATCTTCACAGCAGAAGTTGCTGTAAGACCGGAAGTAAAACTTGGCAAATACAAAGGCGTACAGGTAACAAAGATCGATACAACAGTATCTGATGAGGAAGTTGCAGCAGAGCTTGAAAAAGAGAGACAGAAGAACTCCAGAACTGTTACTGTAACAGACAGACCGATCGCTGAGGGAGATACAGCAGTGATCGATTTCGAAGGATTCGTTGATGGTGTTGCATTTGAGGGTGGCAAAGGAGAGAATCATCCGCTTGAGATCGGTTCCCACTCTTTCATCGATACATTCGAAGATCAGTTAGTAGGAAAGAATGCCGGAGATGAAGTAGACGTAAACGTTACATTCCCGGAGAAATATCAGGCAGCAGATTTAGCAGGAAAACCTGCATTATTCAAAGTTAAGATCCACGAAGTAAAAGCAAAAGAACTTCCGGAGTTAAACGATGAGTTCGCACAGGATGTATCTGAGTTCAATACTTTAGAAGAGTACAAAGAGGACTTAAAGAAACACTTAGAGGTTCAGAAAGAGGACGAAGCAAAACGCACAAAAGAGGATGAGGCAATCCAGAAGATCATTGACAAATCTACAATGGAGATTCCGGAAGCAATGATCAAAACCCAGTGCGAGAACATGGTAAATGAATTTGCTCAGAGACTTGCTCAGAGCGGACTTTCCATGGAGCAGTATATGCAGTTCTCCGGTCTTACATTAGACAAATTAGAAGAGCAGGTTCGTCCGGAAGCTGAGACACGTATTAAGAGCAGTCTTGTATTAGAGCAGATCGCAAAAGACGAGAACATCGAAGTAAGCGAGGAAGAGATCGACGCTGAGATCGAGAAGATGGCAAAAGCTTATGGCATGGAAGCAGACAAGCTCAAAGAATACATGGGCGACGCTGAGAAAGAATCCATGAAGAGAGATATTTCTGTAACAAAAGCAGTTGACCTTGTTATGGAGAACGTAAAAGAAAGAGCAAAAGCTAAGACTAAGAAAGAAAAAGAAGCGGAAGCTGAAGAAAACGCAGAAGAATAAGAGAGGCTTCGTCGAAAGCGGACAACATACAACAGACTGGCTCATTCGGGCCGGTCTGTTTAAGCATATAAGCAATAATTAAATTTTTATAAACAAAATGGATTGGAGGAAAACAAAATGAGTTTAGTACCTTACGTCATTGAGCAGACCAGCAGGGGAGAGCGTAATTATGATATTTACTCCCGTTTATTAAAAGACAGAATCATTTTCCTCGGAGAAGAAGTGAATGAGACAACAGCAAGTCTTACCGTAGCACAGTTACTTTTCTTAGAGTCAGAAGATCCTGGAAAAGATATCCAGTTATATATCAATTCCCCGGGTGGAATGGTAACAGCAGGACTTGCAATTTATGATACAATGCAGTACATCAAATGTGATGTATCCACGATCTGTATCGGACTTGCAGCAAGTATGGGAGCATTTTTACTTTCCGGCGGTACCAAAGGAAAGAGACTTGCGCTTCCGAACGCAGAGATCATGATCCATCAGCCGTCCGGCGGAGCAAAAGGTCAGGCGACAGAGATCCAGATTGCAGCAGAGAATATCTTAAAGACGAAAAAACGTTTGAATGAGATCCTTGCTGCAAATACCGGAAAACCATATGATGTGATCGCAGCAGATACAGAGCGTGATTATTATATGTCTGCGGAAGAAGCAAAGGCATATGGTCTGATTGATGATGTCATCACAAATCGATAGAATACGGAGAAACAGCAATTATGGCAGGAAGAAATGACGATAAATTCCGTTGTTCCTTTTGCGGGAAGACGCAGGATCAGGTTCGCAAGCTGATTGCAGGACCAAATGGTGCATATATCTGTGACGAGTGCGTGGATATCTGTGCTGAAATTATCGATGAAGAATTAGAAAATGATGAGGCAGCAGGTGAAGTGGCAGAGCCGGAAGAGCAGATTAATCTGTTAAAGCCGGAAGAGTTAAAGGCATTTTTGGATGATTATGTCATTGGACAGGATCAGGCAAAAAAAGTGCTGTCTGTGGCTGTCTATAACCATTATAAAAGAATCATGGCCGGAGATGACCTCGGTGTAGAGCTTCAGAAGAGCAACATTCTGATGTTAGGACCGACCGGTTCCGGAAAAACACTGTTGGCACAGACATTAGCGAGAGTCTTAAACGTTCCATTTGCAATCGCAGATGCGACCACACTGACGGAGGCCGGATATGTTGGAGAGGATGTTGAAAATATCCTTTTAAAGATCATCCAGGCGGCTGATTATAACATTGAACGTGCACAGCGCGGAATTATCTATATCGACGAGATCGACAAGATCTCCAAAAAATCTGAAAATGTATCCATCACCAGAGATGTATCCGGTGAGGGTGTACAGCAGGCATTATTAAAAATCTTAGAGGGAACTGTTGCGTCTGTTCCGCCACAGGGTGGAAGAAAGCATCCGCAGCAGGAGTTGATCCAGATCGACACGACCAACATCTTATTTATCTGCGGCGGTGCGTTTGACGGACTTGAGAAGATCATTGAGACCAGAATGGATCAGAAGACGATCGGATTTAATGCAGATATCCGTGACAAGAGAGATTACAATATCGGTGATGTGTTAAAACATGCACTTCCACAGGATTTTGTAAAGTTCGGGTTGATCCCTGAGTTTATCGGACGTGTGCCGGTAACGGTATCTTTGGATATGCTTGACAGGGACGCATTGATCCGCATTTTACAGGAGCCGAAAAATGCGCTGACCAAACAGTATCAGAAGCTGTTTGAGTTAGACGGTGTAGCGCTTGACTTTGACAAAGAAGCACTTGAGGCGATTGCAGATAAAGCGTTAGAGCGCAAGACAGGAGCGCGTGGACTTCGTGCGATCATGGAGGCTGTTACATTAGATCTGATGTACCACATTCCATCGGATGAATCTATTACACAGTGCCAGATCACAAAAGAGATGGTGGATGAACAGCTTGCGATCGAAGAACGTGAACTTGAAAAGATAGAGGAAAAACAGGTTGGATAATAAAGCGATGAAAATGCCTGCGGTGGCACTTCGCGGAATGGTCATCCTTCCGGGGATGATCGCACATTTTGATGTGAGCCGTGAAAAGTCGATTCATGCAGTAGAACAGAGTATGATGGATGAACAGAAGATCTTCCTTGTTGCACAGCGTGATGTGGAGCAGGAAGAGCCTGGCATCGAAGATTTATATCATATCGGTATTATTGCAGAGGTCAGGCAGGTCATAAAATTACAAAACAACATCGTCAGAGTTTTAGTGGAAGGAACAGAGCGGGCACAATTGTCCGCTTTTGTTTCCCAAACGGACTTTTTAGAGGTGGAACTCACGCGGTGTGAAGAAATTGATGAGGGATTGTCGGACGAGGCAAAAACGGCTATGGTGCGCAGTGTACAGGACACATTTGAAAAATATGTAACTGTCAACCCGCGTGTCGGAGGTGAACTGCGCAGACAGGTCAGGGAAGAAAAGAATCTGCCGAAGATCATGGATCTGATCGCCAACAATCTTCCTTTTTATTATGAACAGAAGCAGGAAATATTAGAGGCAGTTTCACTGACGGAGCGCTATGAAGTTTTGATGGCGCTTCTTTTAAAAGAAATTGAGATCACTGCGATCAAAAATGAATTCCAGGCAAAAGTAAAGAAACGTGTGGATAAGAACCAGAAGGAATATATCCTGCGTGAACAGATGAAGCTGATCCGGGAAGAACTCGGCGAGGATAATACGGAGTCAGATGCGGATGCCTATTTAGAACAGTTGAAAAAGTTAAAGGCAGACAAAGAAGTCAAAGAAAAGATCAGAAAAGAGATCTTACGCTTTAAAAATATCAGTGGAAGTTCTTCGGAGAGTGCAGTCAGTCGCGGTTATATCGAGACCATGTTAGAACTGCCGTGGAATAAGGCATCCAAAGATAACAAGGATCTGAAAAATGCAGAGCGCATTTTAAATGAAGATCATTACGGATTGGAAAAAGTAAAAGAGCGTATGTTAGAGTTCCTTGCTGTGCGCAATCTGACGAAAAAGGGCGAGAGCCCGATCGTATGTTTAGTCGGACCGCCTGGTACCGGAAAGACGAGCATTGCCCGTTCCGTGGCGCGTGCACTTGATAAAAAGTATGTTCGAATCAGTTTAGGCGGCGTCCGTGACGAGGCAGAGATCCGTGGACACCGGAAAACTTATGTCGGTGCGATGCCGGGACGTATTGTCAATGGTCTGCGCAGTGCCGGCGTGAAAAACCCACTGATGCTGCTTGATGAGATCGATAAAATGAGCAGCGATTATAAGGGCGACACTGCATCTGCCATGCTTGAGGTGCTCGACGCAGAGCAGAACTGTAAGTTCCGCGACCACTATATCGAGGTTCCGATTGATCTGTCAGAGGTACTGTTTATTGCGACGGCGAACTCTGTACAGGATATCCCGCGTCCACTGCTTGACCGTATGGAACTGATCGAGGTGAGCAGCTATACGGAAAATGAGAAGTTCCATATTGCAAAAGAGCATTTGCTGCCGAAGGTAAAAGAGAAAAACGGTTTAAAGCCGGAACAGTTAAAGATCAGTGACCGTGCGCTGCAAAAGATCATTTCCGGTTATACAAGGGAAGCAGGTGTGCGTAATTTAGAGCGCAGGCTGTCTGAAATTACAAGAAAATCTGCAAGGAAAGTATACGAATCCGAAGTCAAATGCGTAAAAGTTACAGGTCAGAATGTAGAAAAATATCTTGGAAAAGAGAGATATACGTTTGATCAGAAAAACGAGAACGATGAGGTCGGAATCGTGCGCGGTCTGGCATGGACGAGCGTCGGCGGTGATACGTTGGAGATCGAGGTCAACGTGATGCCGGGCAAAGGCGAAGTACAGCTTACCGGACAACTCGGAGATGTGATGAAAGAGTCCGCACAGGCAGGCTTAAGTTATATCCGTTCGGTAGGGGAAGAATATCATATTCCAAAGAAGTTTTTTCAGGAAAATGACATTCATATCCATATCCCGGAGGGGGCAGTGCCAAAAGACGGACCGTCCGCAGGTATCACGATGGCGACGGCAATGCTTTCTGCGATCACACAGACTCCGGTACGTGCGGATGTTGCGATGACAGGTGAGATCACACTGCGTGGAAGAGTGCTCCCGATCGGTGGATTAAAAGAAAAAATCCTTGCTGCAAAAAATGCCGGGATCAAAACGATCTGCATTCCGAAGAAAAATGAGAAGGACGTAGAGGAAATTTCTGCAGAGATCAAAAAAGGACTTGAACTTGTATTTGTGGAAAAAATGCAGGATGTACTGGAAGTGGCGTTTGTGAAAAAACAAAAATAAGATTTTCTGCCGGCAAATGAAAAGAATGTTTTAGAAATCATAGCAAGTGAATGAAGATAACAATGAGGAGAATAACATGGTAATAAAAAATGTAAATCTGGAAATTGTCTGCGGTGTGACGAGTAAAGTGCCGGATACTGCATATGCGGAGGTAGCTTTTGCAGGAAAGTCAAACGTTGGAAAATCATCCCTGATCAATGCTCTGATGAACCGTAAAGCGTTAGCACGTACTTCTGCACAGCCGGGAAAAACACAGACCATCAACTTTTACAATATCAACGATGCCATGTATCTTGTGGATCTGCCGGGATATGGTTACGCAAAAGCATCCGAGGAAGTAAAGGCTAAGTGGGGAAAAATGATTGAGAATTACCTGCACACGTCCAAACAGTTAAAAGCAGTATTTCTCCTGATCGATATCCGCCACGATCCTTCCGCAAACGACAGGATGATGTATGAGTGGATGGTATATCAGGGATTTGCACCGATCATTATTGCGACCAAACTCGATAAGATCAAACGAAGCCAGATCCAGAAAAATGTCAAAGCGATCCGAGAGGGCTTAAACGTGCAGCCTGGCACTATGATCATTCCGTTTTCAGCAGAGACAAAGCAGGGGCGTGATGAGATATGGGAGCTGATCGATTCTTTCGTGCTGCCGCAGGAAGAAAAATAGCCTGTTTAAAAATATGTAAGAATATGGTATGCTGAAACTATAAAAATTTACAAAAAGCAGAAAATCTTAACAGGAAGCAAACTCTTATCAGATTGCGCCTGTATGAGGTTCATGCTAAAATAATCACTATGACGAAGAGTCAGTATCGGAGGATAGCCATGAAAAAGAAAAAAATCGTAATAGCACTTGGTCATGAAGCACTTGGTACCACATTACCGGAGCAGAAAGAGGCAACAAAACGCACTGCAAAAGCGGTTGCTGACTTTATCCGTGATGATTATCAGGTAGTCATTACACACAGTAACGGGCCACAGGTTGGTATGATCCATACAGCAATGAATGAGTTCTGCAGATTATATCCGGAGTATACCGCTACGCCAATGTCTGTATGTTCTGCAATGAGTCAGGGATATATCGGTTACGATTTACAGAATGCTATCCGTGCCGAGCTGCTGAATAAGGGAATTTATAAGACAGTTTCCACAGTTCTGACACAGGTTGTTGTCGATCCATATGATGAGGCTTTTTACAAACCAGGTAAGGTGATCGGACGTGTGATGACAGAAGAAGAAGCTGAGGCAGAGGAGAAAAAAGGAAATCATGTCACAGCAGTAGAAGGAGGATTCCGCCGTATCGTTGCAGCACCGAAGCCAATGGATATCGTTGAAATCGATGCGATCCGTGCATTATCGGATGCAGATCAGGTTGTTGTTGCCTGCGGAGGTGGCGGTATTCCGGTACTTGCACAGGACAATAATTTAAAAGGTGCGAGTGCAGTCATTGAAAAAGACCTTGCAGCAGGAAAATTAGCAGAACTTTTAGATGCTGACATGTTAGTCATTTTAACAAGTGTGGACAATGTATGTCTGAATTACGGCACAGAGAATGAGAAACCTCTTTCGACCATGACTGTTGCAGAAGCAAAACAGTATATGGAAGAAGGTCAGTTCGGAGAGGATGACATGCTGCCAAAGATTCAGGCGGCCATTGATTTTATTGGAGATTCCGCAATCCGTTCCGTACTTATTACAAAGCTGAACAAAGACGGCACCTATGTGAGCGGTGGACCGGGTACGATGATCACGAAATAAACTGCCATTTTTATGGTAATAATAAGACTGAATCGATTGCCGAAAATAAATTTTTTTACGAGGAAAAAAGATGTTTAGAAAAACAAAAATTGTTTGTACTTTAGGACCT
>ENA-OWPB01002762-OWPB01002762.1-human-gut-metagenome-genome-assembly--contig:-NODE-2762-length-11315-cov-12.599378_pt1 | contig 11315 bp, 9 predicted proteins | sample MGYA00248260_ERZ651838 | MGnify/ENA primary metagenome ERZ651838 (study PRJEB26924, sample SAMEA4378304) | human gut metagenome | biome: human gut; feature: human-associated habitat; material: faeces...
TGATTTTCCACAAGTACGTTTACGAGGGCTACGGCGCACAGAAGTTGAGCCACTACCTTTATGAACAGGGTGTTGTAGGCCGGAACAGCAAGAACATCCCGAACACCAGTATCGTTCGGATGATAAAGAACAAGTGCTACACGGGCTATCTCATCAATGGTGCGGTAGAAGCCGAGTGCCCACAGCTCCGCATCATCGAACCTGAGCTGTTCGAGCAGGCACAGGAACTGCGGCAGGCGCGCACCTGTGAGCGTGGCAGTACACCGCTTGGCACCAGCTCTAAAGCCTTGCTGACCGGGCTGGTCTACTGCGGTCACTGCGGCAATCGTCTGAGCCTGACCAGCAGCGGACGGACGCACACCTACGCCGATGGACATACGGTGAAAGAAGTCCGACCCCGGTATAGCTGCTTCTACAAGATTCGGCATCCGGGTGACTGCGATGGGCAGTCTGGCTATGGCGTTTCTAAATTGGATTCCATCGTGGAAGAAGTTGTCCGTCAAATCTTTGTACAGTTCCGGGAAGTTTCCCGAAAAAAACTGCTGGAATCAGTCAAGACCAACGATGCCGCCCGCATCCAGAAGAAAATCAAGAAAATCCAGAAGGACTTGGAAGCCAAGCAGAAAGAACTGGACGACCTGAAAGCCGAAACCATTCTGGTCATCCGGGGTGTAAGTGCTTTGGACAAAGAGTTGCTTGGCACACTGGTGGCCGAAGCAAGGGACGCTCTGGAAACTCTGGAAAAGCAGCTCGTTCAGGCACAGGAAGAATACGATGAAGCTACCAAGACGGCAAAGCGCAGCAATTACATCTGCAACGAGCTGTTTACATGGGCGGATGTGTATGACTCTGCCAATCACGATGAACGCCGTGCCATTTTGCAGCAGTTCATTAAGGAGATTCGCGTCCGAAAGGACTATGAGATCTCGATTATGCTGAACGCCAGCTTCAATCAAGTGGAGCAGCTCAAGGCTGTATCGACCTACGATGGTGCGGAAATTTTTGAAGAAATTTCCGAGAAGGGGGCATAAAAGCGATGCGCTTGCCTGCAGCACTCTGCAAAATGCAAAGAAAGAAGCGTGAAACCGATGGATTTTCAAAAAGTACATGGATGACCCCGCCCGGTTCGCATCCGACTTCAGGGTTCGGAGCCCGGCACGGTCTGCCAAAGTTTTTTAGGCATAAAAAACGCCGCATCGTACAAAACGATGCGGCAAATTGGTGGACCTAGAGGGATTCGAACCCTTGACCTCTCGGATGCGAACCGAACGCTCTCCCAACAGTCTCGCTTTTGTGCACACCTTATGCACCGTGAGAAAAGAAAAATCAACGTATATTCGTCCATATAAAATGTTCCGCCATCCAAACGACCTTTCTCGGTCGTAAGTATGGTCTCCAAGCTGCGGATTTTCGAGATGATGCAGTTTGGGGCGTAATATGGTTGACGGACAAGTGAGCTACAGGCCCTTGAGATGTAACTCATCTGGGGTTCAGATGTATCGCATCCCGATTCACAATAAAATACGATGTACCGTAAAAGTGCAACTTCAACTTTGAATGAATGGAAGCTGCGTTTTTGTTTTTGTCCACACAACATTTCAAAAAAAGGAGGATGTCTATACTTTGTGCTACACTATCCAAGCAATGTATGAATACGGCGGCATAGTAGATGACGACGAACCACAGAACTTATTCTGAGCTTAGCCAGTATGCGACCTTTGAAGATCGGTTCCATTATTTGCAACTGCATGGCACTGTCCGGCATGATACATTCGGATTTGACCGCTATCTAAACCAAGACTTCTACCAGTCCAGAGAATGGCGAATGTTCCGTGACAAAATTATTGTTCGGGACATGGGATGTGACCTCGGTGTTCCTGACCACGAGATTACAGATTGGGTTATCCGAAATAGAAAGATTATCCGACCGGACACACAAAGCAATCCATTATGGGGACGATAGCATTCTGGAACCAGCATTCACAGAACGAAGATCGGGCGATACCTGCCTATGGAAACAAAGAACGATTTGATCGTCACACAGCGGCTGAAAACATGTGTGAATTTCGAAAATTCGATTGAAGATTACGAAAAAACTGTGTATAATATGATTTGAAGGAGGGAAGATGATTATGCTTATTCGTTTTTCTGTTGAAAACTATATGTCGTTTAAGGAACAGCAAATTTTTTCTATGGCGGCAGGAAAAAGCTCCAGACATCCGTCTCATATTGTTTCGATAGGAACTAATCGACTTTTGAAGAGTAGCTTTATTTTTGGTGCAAATGCAGCAGGTAAATCAAATTTTATCCATGCTGTTGACTTTATGAGGCAACTTGTGACTACAGGCGATTCTAAAAGTGGAAGAAGCCGTGATCGATATTTCCGAATAGATCCATCTTATAGTAAACGACCGGGCGTATTCCAGATAGAGATTGCTGCAAATAATCGATTCTATTCTTATGGATTTTCTATTGACTATCTTAAGAGAGAATTTCAGGCAGAGTGGCTCTATGACGTTACTGATGACAAGGAAGTCTGCTTCTTTGAAAGAGATATAGAAGAAGGTACAACGAAAACAGGCTTGAAGTTTCCTGCAAGTTCAAAAGATGGCATGAGGTATGAAGTATACAAAACCGATATTACTGCTAGTAAGTTGTTTTTAAGTGAATTTGCTAAGAAAGATATTGATGAAACATCTATTTTTTGGCCGCTTAAAGTTGTATACAATTGGTTCTTAAAAGTTGTTGTAGTATATCCATATAGTCATGCTATGAAACCAAACAACTTTTTTGTGAATAGCAGTGGAAACAATACAGCATTAGCGCAAATGTTAGCTGGATTTGATACTGGAATAGAGGGAATCTCTTCAGAAAAGAAATCTCTTGAAGAAGCATTGTCCTTTATGCCAAAAGAAGATAGAAGTCAGCTTATATCTATTATAGAGAATGACATTCGAGAACATGAAGAGATTCGTATGTCGATGGATGAAGATGCTAAAAAATCTATATCCATAGGAGTGAATAACCAAAGTTTTGTTATTTCTATGGAAAATGGAGAGTTAATGGCAGATCAGCTTATGATGAATCATGGTAACAAAGATGATTTGTTTGACCTATATGATGAATCTGATGGCACACAAAGACTATTCGACTTGATTCCTGCGTATGAAGTTGTTAAGGATGGACGGGTCATCCTTATTGACGAGGTGGATCGAAGTTTTCACAGTAAGTTGACAGAAGAATTCGTTCGGCGATATTTTGAGATAACAGAGGGCAGTGCATGCCAGATGATTTGTACGACTCACGACTTAAACCTGATGACCTTAAACCTGCTCCGAAAGGATGAAATATGGTTTGCTGAAAGAGACAATGAACATAGCACGCGGTTATATTCATTAAGTGAGTTTAAGACTAGAAATGATAAAAGCGTTTTGAATGACTATATTCAGGGACGATATGGAGCAATCCCTTGTATTTCAGAAATTGAAAGTGAGGAGGCTTAATATGTCAATTCCTCATAGACTGAATGCAGGTAATCGATTCGAGAGACCTGAAACCCAAAGTATAAAACGCGTGGTTTTTCTCTCTGTTGAAGGAGAAGTGACCGAACGACGATATTTTGAGTTTGTGAGAGAATCAAGGGAAACGCTTGGAATTAAGTCAGTAGTCGAAATCCATGTGCTACGACGTGGAGACAGCTCAAGTTCACCGGAAAAAGTAGTGGAATTGCTCGAAAATTATCTTGAAGTGAGAAATAATAATGACTTTCTTGCGGAAGTTGATAAGTTGGAACTTAAACACTACGATAAAGAATTTATTCATAAATACTTAGAAGCCCCGGATACAATCGATGTAAAAGAGAAAAGGCAGTTTGAGGGATTTCTGAAAGAAGAGCAGTTGGATTTAACATACCTTCTCTTCCTTAACAAATTCAAAGGATCTGATAACGGAGAAAACGACGTTTTCGGAATTGTTATTGATCGTGATGCCGGAAATCACAGTCCAGAGAACATGGCAAGGATTTTCGATGAATGTGACGAGAAAGGGTATCGATGCTTTCTTACAAATCCAAGATTTGAGTTTTGGCTGCTGCTTCATGTTGCAGATGTAAAGTCTGAGTATCCAGATGAACTTGAAAAAATGCTTGACTTCAATGATGAAACTGTAGACAAGCACTTGCTTGAGAAAACGGGCGGCGGAAAAAAGATACAGAGAAAAACATTTGATACTTATTTTCTTCCGAATATTGATACGGCAATCGAGAGAGCTAATGGATTATGCACCTCGCGAAACGAACTTTTAGATCAGCTCGGAAGCACTCTTGGCGAACTTTTTGAACTGCTGCGAGAATAAGAAACCAAAATTATTTCAGCGCACTGGCTTAGCGGCTAGTGCGCTTTTCTTTTTGAGACATGAGTGAAGAAACCAGCTAAGCTGGTAGAATAAAAGCGGCTTTAGCCATAGACAAAGAGAGACCTCCCCGTAAAATAGAGTGCAGATTTGCCAACCACATTCTAGAAACAGGGAGGTTTATCTTTAAAATGAAAGATAACAAAGACGTAGATAGTTTAAGCCATACGATGTGGAGATATCAGTACCATGCAGTGTTTGCACCGAAATATCGGAGAATGGTGATATACGGTCAAATCAAAAAGGACATAGGTCAGATACTCCGCCAGTTGTGTGAGCAAAAAGGTATTGAGACTATCGAAGCAGAAGTCTGCCCTGACCATATTCATATGCTGATAAGTTTCCCTTCGAAGTACAGTATTTCTTACGTTATGGGATATCTTAAGGAAAAAAGTACTCTTTTAAGGCTTACTCAAGCCATCGGCTTAGCCAGTGGTTTTCGCTTACTGTTTTGAACCGTTTATGCCATCAACAACTGTTGCTATCTTCCTCATTGTTAGATTTGACTCAGCCAAAATCTTTTTTATGTTTTTAACATATATCGCAGCCCTTCCATCATCACTAATATGTACCAAAATTAATTTTGACTTTGCTCGTGTCGCAGCAACATAGTGGTTGCAAATATCTTGTTCCGTTGCCAATCGATAATCCGATGTAAATAAAACAACCTGATCAAATTCCAACCCTTTAGAGGAATGAAACGTAATCGCAATTCGTTGTAGTCCATCTATATTAAATGCCGGATGAAATTTTTTGTCGCAAATGGTTTCATACACTTTTTTACAATGCTCATCTTTCGTAGAGTAACCCAAAGAATTTGCTAATTGCTCAACTTCTTTGGCAAAGCTATCCTTATCCGCTTGCTTAAGATATTCATCCAAATGCTTCAACGAAATTTTAATGGTCTGCAAAATATGTTTGTTTCCTACTACCTCATTAGGGTTTTCATCTCTAAGGTCGTAGGCCGAATATGTGGGGAGAATAAAGTGCTTTGCAATAGCGTTATAAAGCCATGCTGCTTCAGTAGTAATATCCGAGATTGGAGTTTGAGGAACATATGTGAATTCTACTCCTTTTTCTGTTAATTCTTTTGCACCAATCTCAGAATTTGCGTTGCTGTATCTTAACAGAGCACATCTTTTGTTCTTGTCTAAATAAGGTACTACAGCCGAAACCCAATTTGCAGTTGTAGTACATAGCATAACTACCGAAGACAAATCATTGACCTTTTTATAAAGAGGTCTTGTCTCATCGCAAAGCAAATTAGAATAGTTTTGTATCTGCTGACAGGATCTATAATTATCCGTCATAACTTTTTTAGAGAAATCACCTCTAGTCCAAATACTCATAAACGCTTCAGGATATGCACCTCTCCACATATAAATCGACTGCTTTTCATCGCCAACAACGAAAGTATCTATTTTCAGAGTTTCACATAGATACATAAACAGTGCGTGCATGTCTTTATCGCAGTCCTGATATTCATCTACATAAATTTTGAAATATTTGGATTTCAAATATAACTGGCACGCACTTGAATTTTTCAGAATTTCAAGTGCCAGTTGAAATATAAAATTTTTCTTGCTGTTTATATATGAGCATAAGGTTTGCTCCGTTCTTATTTTTTCTATTCCCTCATCAAGAGTACCCACTCTCACAGAGTAGTCTGTACTCATATCGAGTTTATAGTCTTTACCATAGACATCTTTCATAAAGGGCTTGATGATTTCTTCGATGGCAAAACTATTGTTGGTTCCGATGAAATGCTCGCTTACATCAATGTTTAGACGATCTTTAATTTCGGCGGCGGCCTTAATTGTAAATGTAATTGCGGCTACTACTTTGTGTGTATGATTTTCTTCTATGTCATGCTTGATTTTGGAAACCATGGTATGTGTCTTTCCCGTTCCAGCACTTGCGCGAACAATTAAGTTCCCAGATGTTTCAACAATTTCTTTTTGTATCGGCGATAACATCATTCGGCAATCCTCTTTAGACAAGCAAAATTGTAGTGTTCAAAAATAAGTTCACAGTCGTTTTGGGTGAGTTTTTCGGCAAGTTCAACCATGTGATTGTTCTTTGCTTCCTGCAGATAGCCAATCACATTTCCATCGGCTGATGGAAGGTATTCAACCATTTTATCATGAATGACTTCATCCAAATCTTCTTCCAAACTGCATCTCGACAAATAGAGTGAATAATTGCTTCTAATTCGATCCAATGTTTCTCTATTTTTATCGTATAGCTCGCGCTTTGCTGCAACACTCTTTTCATTTACAGGATCTTCCGGAAGAATAGTTTCACCAATAAGACCATTTAACCGAATAAACCCTAACACACTATATGTCTCTTTGTTACGCGGCTTTCTTAAGTCGTTATCAGTTTTCACAACATTATAAATTTTCAATGCGTTCAATATTGATTGGTAAGGCTTGAATCCAAATCCCCCCACCGAAAGTATATAAATCCCATCAGCTTCATAAAATGGCTTCTTTTCAGAAAGAACTTTTCCGAATAAAACCATTTCAGAAGGTCCTTCAACGAGCAAAACTTTATCGGCAAAAATAGCTTCTGTCAATCCACGATTTAGCATCTTGCGCTGCTCTTTGAATTCTTCGGGAACAACATAGAGAACACTGCGGCTTACGATTTTATCAGCATTGTATATGCGAACTAGATTCACCTGATCCATTTCTGCCAGTACATACGGTGAATGTGTTGTTATAAATAAATACTGATACTTGTTTTCAGAAAATAATACATGCGATAATGCAATTTGCATAGAGCGATGCAAATGGTTTTCAGGCTCTTCTATTAAAAACAAATTGATTTTCTTATCTTCTTCCTCTTTAGAAAGCAAATCAAAAATAGAATACACTAATAATTTCTTGCGTCCTTCACCTGAGGTGGGATATAGAGAATCATCCGCATCTTGTTTGATGTAGGGAACAATATTGGAATAAAGACCTTTTACAGCAATTTCAGACTTTACAGATACCGTTACAGCTTCATGTCTAAACTTTCTATATTCTGGAGCAATTTTTTCTTCAAAACTTTTTATGCCAGACAAACTGGAAATCTGTGCATTTAAACTATTACAAATTTTCTGAATATCTTCTAGGGTACTTCTATCTTGCTCGTCATTGTTTACAAGAAGCGTATTAGCATTTTTCTTGAAAAGAGCATACAAATCCACATATGCATCTATGTAAATAACATTGAATACATAATCTATTTCAAAAAAAGTTCCATGAACTTTCATTTCCTCAAGTTCATCCAAGTCGCCACCCCAATATAGAATAGGTACGCCAACCATTTCTTTTTCATCGTAGGAGGCTGCTACTTTAATATAGACTTTATTTTGCCCTGAAAGAAGTGCACCTTTTAGCTTTGCCCGGAGTTTCTGACTGTCCGAATCACCTTGATCGCTAATATCAATCGTCACAATAATTTCAATCGGAGATCCTATATGTTTCTTGTAATAATCTGTATCATTAAAGTTCTGTCGCCTAATGTCCTTATCAAAAACAAATCTTAATGCATATAAGAAATTGGTTTTTCCAACATCATTCATGCCAAAAAGAACATTTTTATTTGTCAACGCTACCGATATGTTTTCAAAATTTCGGAAATTCTTAATTGTCACCATATCAAATTTCATGGCACCGCATCTCCTCAGATAGCAACTCTCTTTTTTCTCTAGCTACGACATTTCTGCGTACAAGACGATTGTAATATACAAATTATATCACAAATTAAGTGCGATTCAACAAGAAAGTATTGAATCTGCGCTTTTATTTTTGCCCACAACACATTTCAAAAGGAGGATGCCTATGGATAAAGACTTTATGCTGAACTATTTTAACAAAGCCGTACAGCCTGAATGGGAGGAACTGCTGAAAACACCGCGCTACCAACCGGCAGCAAGTAAGCGTGACGCAATCGAACGGGAGTTCTTTCGGATGCTGAACGATGAGCAGAAACGCAAGTACCTTGATTTGGAATCCGCAGTCATACTGGCAGAATGTGACATCGCAGAAGCTATGTATATGAAAGGTGCCGCAGACCGTGAGTTGATGATCCGTTAATACTATGCCAAAAAGTACGGCATCGACTACGCCATCCGCAAGGACACCTCCGAGGTGCCGCCCCGGTATCTGGTCTTTTTCAAGGCCCCGGACGCAGAAGCCTTCCAATCGGCTTTCAAGGAGTATTCGGCATCCCTGCTGAACAAAGATAAACGCCCTTCCGTGCTGGCAAAGCTGCACGAACTGGTGCAGGCGGCAGCAGAACTCCCCGGCAAAGTCCGGCACAAGGAACAGGAGCGTGGACTGTGACCACAAAAAAGCTGACAAAGCTGCTGGCACTCTATCTGCCTTATCTTCTGCTGGGGCTGGTGGCAACCAACTTTGGCGAAGCATGGCGGCTTGCGGAGGGCAAAGAGCTGGGCGATAAGATCATGTCCATGATGGGCACCATCCCGGTGGCGTTTGCAAACCCTCTGCCCAGCCTGCATCCGCTTGATTTGCTGGTGGGCTTGTGCTGCGGCGCAGGGTTACGGCTGGCGGTTTATCTGCGTGGCAAAAATGCCAAGAAGTACCGCCACGGCATGGAATACGGCTCTGCCCGGTGGGGCACTCCGAAGGATATTGAGCCGTTCATGGCCCCCAAGTTTGCCGACAACATCATCCTGACCAAAACAGAACGGTTGATGATGAGCAACCGTCCGCCTGACCCCAAGAATGCCCGGAACAAAAATGTGCTGGTGGTGGGCGGCTCCGGCAGCGGCAAGACCCGGTTTTGGCTCAAGCCCAACCTTTTACAATGTCACAGTTCCTATGTGGTCACCGATCCGAATGGCGAATCAGCAATAAATCTGCTACTGGCTTTGGTGACATTATGGCCACTGAAACCTACGGTACCCGCCGAGCCAACGCTTACAAGATTTTGGAGGATACCTTGAATTTGCGTGACAGCCGCGTTTATGATACCATCGAGGAGGATGGCAAGGAAAAACGTGTGCTGAATCAGAACGAAACCACCCTCGCCCAGCAGAAACAGCAGGCCATCAAGGACGCATTTGCTGGCTGGGTCTGGAAAGATCCACAGCGACGCGCCCTACTGGTAAAAAAGTACAACGAGCTTTTTAACAGCACCCGCCCCCGTGAGTATGACGGTAGTCACATTCATTTTGTGGGCATGAACCCGGAGATCAATTTGCGAGAGCATCAGCGCAATGCGGTTGCCCATGTGCTGTATGGGTACAACACCCTTTTGGCGCACGAAGTCGGTGCTGGCAAGAGTTTTGAGATGGCGGCTTCCGCTATGGAACTGAAACGTCTGGGCTTGTGCCAGAAAAGTCTTTTTGTCGTGCCAAACCATTTGACGGAACAATGGGCCAGCGAATTTTTACGCCTGTACCCCAATGCAAAGCTGCTGGTCACCAGCAAAAAAGATTTTGAACCCAGTAATCGCAAAAAATTCTGTGCGAGAATTGCGACCGGTGATTATGATGCGGTTATCATCGGACACAGCCAGTTTGAAAAGATCCCCTTGTCCGCAGAACGACAGGAGCGTCTGATTCAGGAACAGATGGATGAAATCGAGGAGGCCATCGAAGAAGCAAAAGCACAGGTTGGCGAGCATTTCACAGTAAAGCAGCTGGAAAAGTTGCGCAAGTCTCTGAAACAGAAACTGGAAAAGCTGCAAGGCGCAGACCGTAAAGATGATGTGGTTACGTTTGAACAATTGGGCGTAGACAGGTTGTTTGTGGATGAGAGCCAAGCGTTTAAGAACCTCTACTTGTACACGAAAATGCGTAATGTCGCAGGTTTGAGTACGAGCGAGGCGCAAAAATCCAGCGATATGTTCGGCAAGTGTCGCTATCTGGATGAAATCACCGGTGGCCGTGGCGTGATTTTTGCAACGGGTACACCACTGAGCAACAGCATGACCGAGATGTACACCCTTATGCGCTATCTCCAGTACAACACCTTGCAACAGAAAGGATTGACCCATTTTGATGCGTGGGCTTCTACTTTTGGTGAAACTACTACTGCCATCGAACTTGCGCCCGAAGGCACCGGATACCGTGCACGCACTCGTTTTGCGAAGTTCTTCAACTTGCCTGAACTGATGGCGATGTTCAAAGAAGCGGCGGATATCAAGACCAGCGATCAGTTGAACCTGCCAGTGCCCCAAGCTAAATTTGAAACCGTAGTGGTCAAGCCTTCGGAAATCCAACAGGACATGGTGCAGGCGTTGAGCGAACGTGCAGCCGAAGTCCACAGCGGTTCTGTTGACCCCTCTGTAGATAATATGTTGAAAATCACGTCGGATGGCCGCAAAATCGGTCTTGACCAGCGGTTGATGAATTCCGCTCTGCCCGATGACCCCAACAGCAAGTTAAATGCCTGCGTCAACAACGTCCTGCGCATCTGGAACGACACCAAGGAGCAGAAGCTGACCCAGTTGATTTTCTGCGATATGTCTACTCCCAAGGGGGACGGTTCGTTCAACGTCTATGATGATATTCGCACCAAGCTGCTCAACGCCGGTGTGCCCGAACAGGAGATTGAGTTCATCCACAACGCAGATACGGAGAACAAGAAAGCAGAACTTTTCTCCAAGGTACGCAGCGGACAGGTGCGTGTGCTGCTGGGCAGCACTGCAAAGATGGGAGCTGGCACCAACGTCCAGACGCTGCTTGTGGCGGTGCATCATCTGGATGTAGGCTGGCGTCCGTCTGATATGACCCAGCGCAATGGCAGAATCATCCGTCAAGGCAATCAAAACAAACAAGTGTACGTCTATAACTACGTCACGGAATCGACATTTGACGCCTACCTCTATCAGACCCTTGAGAATAAACAGAAGTTTATCTCGCAGATCATGACGAGCAAATC
>ENA-OWPB01002774-OWPB01002774.1-human-gut-metagenome-genome-assembly--contig:-NODE-2774-length-11280-cov-3.403474_pt1 | contig 11280 bp, 10 predicted proteins | sample MGYA00248260_ERZ651838 | MGnify/ENA primary metagenome ERZ651838 (study PRJEB26924, sample SAMEA4378304) | human gut metagenome | biome: human gut; feature: human-associated habitat; material: faeces...
AGGAAAAAACAGGAAGCAGAGCTTGCACAGGCGGAGAAGGTTATAAAATCCAAAGATGATTTTATTGCTGCATATGTGAATCATACAGATGCGGATAATGACTATGAAAGTGGATTTTATTACTTCAAAGCTCATGCAGACGAGTTTGAGACTTTAACAGAAGAGGAATTATCCTCCATTTTTCCATGCAGATTCCGGTATTATACGGTCAACTGGGCAATTGGCGGAACCACTGGTGCCGGAGACCTTTATGAATATGACGCAGATGGTAATACAAAACAGCTTGGAAGCTTTGGAACAGATGACAGCTATCGCACAAGAGAAGAAATAAATCCCAACTGGCCTGAGATTAATGGAAGCTGGCGAATCGAAGATGGAAAACTGATCAGAACAATTACATCTGGAAATCAGGAAAAACGTTATATTGTGAAATCATTAGACCGTGACGGCTATTATTTATTATGCTTTGAAAGTGCAACCGGCGAGGTGAATGCGGTTATGATGATTGTTTTATATGATGAGAACAATATGCCGTTGTATGAATTTACAGAAAATTAAGTACAAAATAGCGAGAGAAGCTATGCGGGGAGGGACTGTGGTCCGCACAAATTAAACGAAACGGGAGAGACACATTTTGAGAGTTTTTAAGAGTGAAAAATGGGTTAGGGACACCTGATTTACATATTAAAAATGACGGAAGTCTGCCCAAAAAGGGAATCACGAAAGTGATTCCCTTTTATAAAAAGCTTTATTTTATGCGATTCCCCGGTAAAAATTATTCTCCGAAATATCTCTTAAGCAGACCAGCGAATGCTTTTCCGTGTCTTGCCTCGTCTCTTGCCATTTCATGAACTGTATCATGGATTGCGTCAAGGTTAGCTGCTTTAGCACGTTTCGCAAGATCAGTCTTACCAGCTGTTGCACCGTTCTCAGCGGCTACACGCATCTCAAGGTTCTTCTTGGTGCTGTCTGTAACAACTTCACCTAATAACTCAGCGAATTTAGCAGCGTGTTCTGCTTCTTCATAAGCAGCTTTCTCATAATACATACCAACTTCCGGATATCCTTCTCTGTGAGCAACACGTGCCATAGCAAGATACATACCAACCTCAGAGCACTCGCCCTCGAAGTTTGCTCTTAAATCAGCAAGGATGTCTTCGCTGACACCTTTAGCAACGCCCACAACATGCTCAGCTGCCCATGCCATTTCATCATCCTGTTTCGTAAATTTCTCAGCCGGAGCCTTGCAGATTGGACATACTTCCGGAGCTGTGTCACCTTCATGAACATAACCACATACACTACATACCCATTTAGCCATAATTAAATTCTCCTTTTCTTATATAAAATTTTATTTTGTCTTTAATAATAGTAATCATTACTGTTTTATGGTAACATATTGTTTCTTGCTTGTCAAGAGTTATTGAAACTTTTTTCTAACAGGATCGAATGTTCACTTAAAGTTTGGTGCTGTGGCCATTGCTTGTCGAGCGGCTGTAATTCCCTACAGAATAGCTATGATCAGAAAATGAAAAATTTATTCAACTGATTAGTGAGACTCTTCCTTCAGGCATTCCTTGCAAATTCCGAAAAATCTTGCTTTATAATCGGAAATCTGACCGTCCTTAAAGTCAGCTGCAATACTCTCAAGGCTTTTATCAATATGTTCGCTGAATACGTCCATCACTCTGCCGCAGCGGGTGCACATAAAGTGACAATGGGGAGCGGTGCGGGCATCGAATCGGTCTGCTCCGCCAAAGCTGGAAAGCTTCTGTATTTCACCCAGATCAGCGAGAAGAGAGAGGTTTCGATATACAGTTCCAAGGCTGATGTTTGGATAAATCTGCTTCATATTCTCATAAACAAAATCAGCGGTGGGATGGTCGGTTCTGCCAGTAAGAAACTCCTTAATAGATTCTCTCTGGCGGCTATATTTCAATGTGGCCATCTGTTTCCTCCTTTCTCTTGATAATAGTAATTGTTACTGATATTAATATACAAGATAATTGCAAACTTGTCAATAGTAATTTGGCTAAATTTACACTAAAATTATAAATATTGCATCGCTGTAAAATGATAAATTTGGGTTTACAAACCCATTAAAATGTGATACGCTCTTTTATATGAATTTATAAGCCAAACCCATAGAAAAAGAGAGTACATTTGCGTACCGCATTACAGAGAATCCCCCGGGAGATGAGCAGTTAAGAGTTGCTTTTCCAGGCTGAGAGGGGGTGTGTATGGAACAGATGGAAGATGGCTTTGGAGGGGCGCAGTTGAAGTAATTTAGGCTGCGACAGGAACGCCTGTTATAGCGTAAGGGTATGAAGGTACCCGGTGAGATTCCCGAAGATGGTTTTTCCATCTGTACCGTGAGGCGGGAATGAATAGAAGTGGTAACACGGGATAACTCGTCTTCTCAGTATATTTGAGAAGACGTTTTTTTATGTTGTGACAGGAAGGAGAAGTTTAACCAGCTCTTTTTGTTACACAGAAAAGGAGGAAATACAATGAGTAAACCAAAATATTACATCACCACAGCCATTGCCTATACATCCGGCAAGCCGCACATTGGCAATACCTACGAGGCGGTTCTGGCAGACGCCATTGCGCGTTATAAAAGACAGCAGGGCTACGACGTATTTTTCCAGACCGGAACTGACGAGCATGGCCAGAAGATTGAGCTGAAAGCAGAAGAAGCAGGTGTTACACCTAAGGAATTCGTTGATAACGTATCCGGTCAGATCAAGAGCATCTGGGATCTGATGAACACATCCTATGACAAATTCATCCGTACCACAGATGAAGACCATGAGAAACAGGTTCAGAAGATTTTCAAGAAAATGTATGCAAAAGGGGACATCTACAAGGGAGAGTACGAGGGAATGTACTGTACTCCATGTGAGTCCTTCTTCACAGAATCCCAGCTTGTAGACGGAAAATGTCCGGACTGCGGACGCCCATGCGTACCAGCTAAAGAAGAGGCTTATTTCTTCAAAATGAGCAAATACGCAGACCGTCTGATCGAGCACATTAAGACACATCCGGAATTCATTCAGCCGGAATCCCGTAAGAACGAGATGATGAACAACTTCCTTCTTCCGGGACTTCAGGATCTGTGTGTATCCAGAACCTCTTTCAAATGGGGAATTCCGGTAGACTTTGATCCGAAACACGTTGTGTATGTATGGCTGGACGCACTGACCAACTATATCACAGGAATCGGTTATGATTGCGATGGAGACAATTCTGAACTGTTTAACAAGATGTGGCCTGCAGACCTTCATCTTATTGGAAAAGATATCATCCGCTTCCATACTATTTACTGGCCGATCTTCCTGATGTCACTGGATCTCCCGCTTCCGAAGCAGGTATTCGGTCATCCGTGGCTTCTCCAGGGCGATGGAAAAATGAGCAAATCCAAAGGAAACGTTATCTACGCAGACGAGCTGGTTGATTTCTTCGGCGTTGATGCTGTCCGTTATTTCGTACTTCATGAAATGCCGTTTGACAACGATGGTGTGATCACCTGGGAGCTGATGGTAGAGCGTATGAATTCCGAGCTGGCAAATACTCTTGGAAACCTGGTAAACCGTACCATCTCCATGTCAAACAAATACTTTGGCGGCGTGGTAGAGAATAAAGGCGTAACAGAACCTGTTGACGATGATCTGAAGAGCTTCATTCTTTCTGTTCCTGCAAAGGTTGATGCAAAGATGGAGAAACTTCGTGTAGCAGATGCCATCACAGAAGTGTTCACTATTTTCAAACGCTGCAACAAATATATTGATGAGACAATGCCATGGGCACTTGCAAAGGACGAGACCAAACAGGATCGTCTTGCAACCGTTCTTTACAATCTGGTTGAGGGCATTTGCATTGGAACCACTCTTCTTGAGTCCTTTATGCCGGACACAACAAAGAGAATCCTTGGTCAGTTAAATGCTTCAGAGAGAACTCTTGAGGATCTGAAGACATTTGGACTGTATCCGTCAGGAAACAAGGTAACAGATAAACCGGAGATCCTTTTTGCCCGTATGGACATCAAAGAAGTTATGGAAAAAGTAAACGAGCTTCATCCACCGAAAGAAGAGCCGAAGGAAGAAAAGCCAGAGGAGAAGGTTGTAGATATTGAGGCGAAGCCAGAGATCACATTTGATGATTTCGCAAAACTTCAGTTCCAGGTTGGTGAGGTTATTGCCTGTGAGGCAGTGAAGAAATCCAAGAAACTTCTTTGCTCTCAGGTTAAGATCGGAAGCCAGGTTCGCCAGATCGTATCTGGAATCAAGGCTTACTATACACCAGAGGAAATGGTTGGCAAAAAGGTTATGGTAGTAACCAACTTAAAACCAGCGAAACTTGCAGGAATTCTTAGTGAGGGAATGATCCTTTGCGCAGAGGATGCTGAGGGAAATGTATGCGTAGTCAGCCCTGAAAAAAATATGCCGGCAGGATCTGAAATCTGCTGATTTTGACCGGAAGCGTCCATCTGATATAGCCGGAATATAATACAATAGGTTAATATTGTTATAAAAAGGGACGAATTATGTGTAATAAATTAAGCCATTTTGATAAAAATGGTAATGCTGTTATGGTGGATGTCTCGGATAAACCGATTACCCACAGAACTGCAATTGCAACAGGTTCTATCCAGGTTGGAGCAGAAATCATGGAGCATCTTACTGCAGGCACTGTGGCAAAGGGAGACGTTCTTGGCGTTGCCAGAGTTGCCGGGATCATGTCTGTGAAGCACACCTCGGATCTGGTACCTATGTGCCATCCTTTGCCGGTTACCAAATGTACCATTGATTTCGAAATTGAAAAAGAAAATGGAATTATCCGCACTTTTTGCACTGTGAAGACAGACGGTAAAACAGGCGTGGAAATGGAAGCACTTACCGGTGTGCAGGTGACTCTTCTTACAATTTATGATATGTGCAAGGCAATCGACAAGCATATGGTGATGACGGATATTCACCTGGTAGAGAAAACTGGCGGTAAGAGTGGAGATTTTTTATTCAAAGAAATAAAAACGAAGGGGGGAGAAAAATGAAACGAGTAGCAATTATCACATCCAGTGATATGGGATTTCAGGGCAAGCGGGAAGATTTAAGCGGTCCGGCAATTAAGAAAATCGCAGAAAGAGAAGGCTATCAGGTAGTATCTATGGATATTCTTCCGGATGACCGTGCCATGCTTTCCAGACGAATGGCGGAAATCGCAGATGAGAATCAGGCAGAACTGATTTTGACTACTGGTGGAACAGGTTTTTCCCCGCGGGATGTTATGCCGGAGGCCACCGAAGATATCACAGAACGTAAGGTTCCGGGAATCCCGGAAGCCATCCGCGCCTACAGCATGACGATCACAAAACGCGCCATGCTCAGCCGCGCTACAGCCGGAATCCGGAAAAAGACTCTGATCATTAATCTTCCGGGCAGTCCGAAAGCGGTAAAGGAGAGTCTGGAATACATTATTGGAGCGCTTGGTCATGGTATTGAGATTATGACCGGGGAATCTGGAAATTGTGCAAGGCAGTAAATATTCATAAATTTTATAGTAAATGAGAATCCCCTCCACTATGCAGCAGTTGCTTTTGTGGAGGGGATTCTTAGTTTGTGGGCTGACGAAGACTGCTTATGGCTGCTCTTTCATAGTTTTAAAATACTGGCTTGTTACAATCAGTGAATTGTGCACCATATCTTCCAGTGCCTGATCGGTAAAATATGCGGCGTGAGGCAGCATAAGTACATTAGAGCCTGTTTGAAAAATTATTCCCGCAATCTGCACGCCCCACTTTGCGGGAGATTTCACCCGAATTCGGTTGCCGTAGCCCGCTACGGCGCCCTCATCCGAGCGAAATCTCCCACAAATTGTGACGCACATCTTGCAGAAAGCCTTTTTCAAACACGCTCTAGGAAGATCTATAATTCGAAATTTTTACGAATTACATTTGCAAGCAGCTCTGCAGTACCGTCAATTCCGAAATTGTTGCTGTTCAGCATCAAATTTTTTTGTGTTTTTGAAATTGTGTTTAAAATAGTTCGATGTTCGTTCTATTCATAGTAACAACTAAAATAGAACTTCCAAAAAGAGGTTTATAACACTTTACTGGTATGATTTTAGTATGCTATAATTGTTGTATTTCAAAGAAAAATGAGGCAGAAAAATGATATTTGATACACATGCACATTATGATGATGAGGCATTTGACGAAGACAGAGATCAGCTCCTTTCTTCCATGAAAGACGGGGGAGTGGGCTGTATTGTAAATGTGTGCGCGTCAGCCGGGGGATTTGGCGGGACCTTGGAATTGATAAAAGCGTATCCTTTTGTGTATGGCGCAGTGGGGGTTCATCCCGACGATGCAGGAATTATGACACAGGATACTCTGGATGAGATCCGGCGTCTTTCCCATATGGAGAAAATGGTCGCCATCGGAGAAATCGGTCTGGATTACTACTGGCATAAGGAAGAGGCAGAGCATAAACAGCAGCAGGAGATGTTCCGGGCCCAGATGGACATTGCCAGGGAGGAGAAGCTGCCATTTATGATCCACAGCCGGGATGCAGCCGAGGACACTCTGGAGATTGTAAAGGAATATATGAAAAAAGATATGTCCGGCGGAATCATTCACTGTTTTTCCTACAGTAAGGAGATTGCGGCGGAATATTTGAAAATGGGACTTTATCTTGGCATTGGCGGCGTGCTTACTTTCAAAAATGCAAAGAAGCTGAAAGAAGTAGCTGCCATAGCGCCGCTGTCCCAGATCGTTCTGGAAACGGACTGCCCTTATATGGCACCGGAGCCCAATCGAGGCAGGAGAAATTCTTCCTTGAATCTGCCCTATGTTGCAGAAGCCCTGGCTCAGATTAAGGGAATTACTGCAGAAGAAGTAATTGCAGTGACGGAAGAGAATGCGAAGCGGTTATTATTCAGAGCATAAATTTTGACGGACAAGGAGACAAGTAGTGCAAAGTCAGTTAGTATTTCAGGAAGAAAAAGAGAGGGAACGACTGAGAAGACAGAATTTGCTGTTGTCACAGGCAGAGAAACCTGCGTTAGAGCATTTTTTTAAGGGGAAGTCAGAACTTTCTGTTCTGGATATTGGTTGCAATGATGGAGCCCGAACCTTTCACCGCTTTTCAGATGACAGGATTTCCAGGGTGATTGGCCTGGAGTATAATCAGCAGCTTGTGGAAAGAGCCAACAGCCAGTTCGGAAATACTAAATTTTCTTTTTATCAGATGGATGTGGATCGGGATTCGTTTTCCGCGGATTTTCAGAAGCTATGCACGGAACCGGAAGACAGAGAATTTGATCTGATCTGTCTTTCTTTTGTATTAATGCATTTGCATGATGGGGAAAAGCTGCTTCGCACATTGAAGAATTTTTTGAAAAAAGGCGGAGTGATTTTTATCACAGAAAGCAATGACCGCATATCCACTTTGGCTCCAGATGAAAAGAATCTTCTTGGACAGTTTCTGGATATCTTAAAAGAGGACAAATACGCAGGAAAAAGAGAAACCGGTCAGGCCGTTCCCGGCTGGCTGACCAACTGCGGATACGATCATATCCATGTCTGGTGCAAGGGGATTTCCGCTGCCAAAGGCGAACAGCAGCAAAAAGAAGATATTTTCCAGACCTTTTTTTCCTATTTGCCCGAGGATGTGGAAATCTTGCTGGCGGAAGAACCGGATAACAGAAAATATCAGGACTGGCAGAACTGGCTGAAGAAGAATTATGAAGAACTTCAGCAGCTGATTCTGAGTGAGGAATCGGAGATTACAATGGGCATGCAGATTATGTCCTGTGAGAAGGGAAGCTTATGACACAAAAGACAGGGAGGTTTGGGGCTTCTGGCAGAGAATTTTGTCTGTATTCATTGGAAAAAGAGGATATTGAGGAAACACTGCAGCTTATGGACAGGTGCGTAGGCGAAAATCTGTATCAGAAAGAAGAGCTTGAGCAGGCCATTGGAAGCAGTGAACGGGCATTCCTTCTGCTGAGAACTGCAGAAGGAGAGCTTGCAGGATATATTTATTACTATCTTACCAATGAGAAGCAGATTGCAGAGGATACCAGGCTTACGGAACAGAAAATTCAACAGGTATGCCAACAAGATACTTTGGCACCTGTTGGAAAGATCCAGTCTGTAGGAATAAAAGAAACATTTCGCAGACAGGGACTGGCAGTTTGGCTTATGAAGTATGCGTTGAGGCAGTTTGCGGAGAAGGGCATAGGGGAAGTGTTTATCATCTGCTGGAATGCAGGCGGTAAAGTTCCTCTGGAAAAGGCACTTCAGGAATGCAGGTTTGTTCATCTTTTTTCTGCAAAGATGATCTGGTATAATAAAAAAGAACTTTATTGTCCATATTGCAAAGGACGCTGCAAGTGTGATGCAGAGGTTTATTTTAAGAAAGTTAAGGAAAGGAATTGCAAATGAAAATAAAACTTCTTCCTAAATTTATACTTTCACTTGGCGTGATCGGTGTAATCCTTACCATTGCCATTTCTCTTTTCAGTTATAGAAGCTCCAGATCCTATCTGGAAAATCTATATGCACAGAGGGTAATGACGAACAGCAATAGTATTGCAGATATGATGTCGGTTTCGGATGTGAAGAAAATCCTGGCAGAAGGCGGGGACAAGACAGAAGAATATTCGGAAATGGTCACGCTGTTTAACAAGCTGAAAAAGGACGGCGATGCTACATATCTGTCTCTGGTTGTTCCGGATGAAGACAGTGTTCATTTCTACATAGATGCCCTGGTTGAGGAATTGGGAGATGATCCTGCGAATCAGATTGCCTATGGAAGTGACATTTTGTACACTGATGCTGCAAATCCTGATGATCCTGCTGACATGGAGAAATATATTACCATATGGAACCAGTATCAGCAGAATAAAGGGGTGGATCATCCGCTTGTGACGGACAACAGCTATGGCTATAATTACACGGGCATTTCGGTGATTCTGGACGAGAATGGAAAGGCTCTGGCAGAAATTCAGTATATTCTGGATATGAAAGAGGTCAGGAATTATCTGAATTCCTTTCTTATCAATATGCTGCTGATTTCTTTTTGCATTATCGCAGTGACGATGGCTGCGTATATTGTCTTTGTGCGAAAGACAATCACCAGACCAATCAGCAGGCTGGCTGATTTTACCCAGGAGATTACAGAGAGCGGAAAGTTTGAGAATCAGAGAATTACCATGAAAACTGGTGATGAAATCGAGGCACTAAGTGACTCTTTCAACTTTATGATGGAAGAGCTTGAAAATTACATTGCCAATCTGTCCAAAGTGACTGCCGAGAAGGAGCGAATCGGCACTGAGCTGGATATTGCCAGGAATATTCAGGCATCCATGCTGCCATGTATTTTCCCGGCCTTTCCGGATCGTAAGGAATTTGATATTTATGCAACTATGACACCTGCAAAAGAAGTTGGCGGTGATTTTTACGATTTCTTCATGGTAGATGAGACACATCTGGCAATTGTTATGGCCGATGTATCCGGAAAAGGTGTTCCGGCTGCGCTCTTTATGGTCATTGGAAAAACGCTTATCAAGGATCACACTACACCAGGAAGAGATTTGGGGGAGGTTTTCTCTACTGTAAATAATCTTCTTTGTGAGGCAAACAGTGAAGGCTTGTTTATCACTGCTTTTGAAGGTGTGCTGGATCTGGTGACAGGAGAGTTCTGTTTCGTAAATGCTGGACATGAAATGCCATTTATCTGTAAAGCAGGCGGCAGTTTTGAGGCATATAAGATTCGTCCAGGCTTTGTCCTCGCCGGATTTGAAGATATGAACTATAAAGCCGGCAGTATGACGCTGGATGTGGGAGATTTGATCTTCCAGTATACAGACGGTGTGACTGAGGCGACAAATGTAGAAAATCAGCTTTATGGAATGGAGCGTCTGGAGCAGGTTCTGAATCGTGTAAAAGACAGAACACCATCAGAAATTCTGCCTGAAGTGAAAAAAGATATTGATGCTTTTGTGGGAGAGGCACCGCAGTTTGATGATATTACCATGCTTTGCGTAGAGTATAAGGCGAAGATGGAAAAAGCATGATCGGGCAAAAAAAGGCTGAATTCTGGAAATGAGATAATTTCCGGAATTCAGCCTTTTTCAAATATGCTCTGGTCAAAAATTTATTTAGTACCAAAAATTCTGTCGCCTGCGTCGCCAAGTCCCGGGCAGATATAAGCGCGGTCGTTCAGTTCTCTGTCCAGATGTCCTACATAGATCTGCACATCCGGGTGCACCTCATGAAGTCGTTTCAGACCTTCCGGAGCAGCGATAACAAACATACATTTAATGCTCTTTCCACCATGTTGTTTGATGAAGTTAACGGCGGAGATAGCAGAGCCGCCAGTTGCAAGCATGGGGTCAACCATAACGATGAGACGCTGGTCGATAGGATCCGGAAGCTTACAATAGTACTCATGAGGCTCATGAGTAACCGGGTCACGGTAAAGACCAATATGACCGATCTTGGCAGATGGAACCAGAGTGGTGATACCATTTACCATACCCAGACCTGCACGAAGTACAGGAACAACAGCAAGCTTCTTACCAGAAATCATAGGAGTTCTGCAAGTCTCAATAGGAGTCTCAACTTCAACATCCTCAAGGGGAAGATCGCGAAGAGCTTCAAAACCCATAAGAACTGCAATCTCCTCAATAAGTTTGCGGAATTCATTTGTTCCGGTCTCCTTATTACGAAGAATGGAAATCTTATGCTGGATCAGCGGGTGATCCATAATAAAAACATTGTCCATATCTGAAAAATTTGACATGATAAAAACCTCCGTAGTGTGATAAAGTTGCCATTGCCCTATGCAATAACAATCGTTACTGTTCACTCCGTTCTCAGTAACACGCTTCGCGATGCACAGAAAGACGAACCTTTTTGTGACAAGCACAAGAAGTAGCGTTTGCTGCGCAAACTTCATTCTCGGGTTTTCAGTGAACTTTGTTCACAAAAAACACCTCGCGGTACGTTACCAGTGAACAGGAACTAACAATTCCTTCAGAACTTTTTTCAAATAGGCTCTATAGCGTATTGAAAATGCTTTATGGGAATACTGTAAAAATCATATCGCACTTTCTATAGAAAGTCAATAATTGTAAAAAATTGTCGCATACTTTATACTATAACAAGATTGCTGTTCACAGTATAGACCGTATTGGAAGAAATCATGCGAATGTATGATTTCTGTGCATTGTGAAGCGCGTTACCAGTCAGGTCGTGAACAGGCGCTAGAGCGT
>ENA-OWPB01002781-OWPB01002781.1-human-gut-metagenome-genome-assembly--contig:-NODE-2781-length-11257-cov-20.884128_pt1 | contig 11257 bp, 8 predicted proteins | sample MGYA00248260_ERZ651838 | MGnify/ENA primary metagenome ERZ651838 (study PRJEB26924, sample SAMEA4378304) | human gut metagenome | biome: human gut; feature: human-associated habitat; material: faeces...
CGTACTTCTGGCGGTCGGCCTGCAGGATGTGGGCAGCCTCGGCACCGGCGTGGATGCGCTTGCTCAGATCAACTTCCTGTTCCGCGCTCAGCAGAGGGATCTGGCCGATCTGCTTGAGGTAGTTCTTGACGGGGTCGTCCAGCAGCTCATCCATCGCAGCCTTCAGGTCGGCAGGGTTCTCCTCGGCGGCCTCTTCCTCGTCGTCGCCGCCCAGACCCAGCTCGTCGCTGTTGTTCTCGGCGTTCTCCACCTCGGCGATGATGCTGTCCACGTCCAGATTCACATCGGCGTCGGCCTCATCCTCGATGATCTTGATGCCGCGCTCTTCAAGGAGCGTATAGAGCGTTTCCACATCCATCCTGCACTGTGCGGCCAAAGTTTTGGCCTCCTGTGCCGACAGGGTGCCTTCGCCTTTCGTCAACAGTTCCTTCAAAGTCATGCCCATTTCGCTCTCTCCTTCTCACTGCGGGGGAAGCGCCCCGCAAGTGAACTTGTCTCATAGTTTCGGCCTTGCTGCATAGAAGTTGTTTTCATGGCCAGAGTGTGCCGGATGGCCGTAGATTTTTGCCCGCAGACAAGGCGATTTTCCGCAGCAATCCTGACGGATTGCAAGGGAAAGCAACGCAGTATGCAGACAAAAATGCCGGCCAGACGGTGTGCAATGGCTGTGAAAACAGCTTCTTAGATCACAAGACCTCCGTTGACGCCGAACACCTGGCCGGTGATGTAGCCGGCGTCTTCTCCGGCGAGGTACAGCAGAAGCTTTGCCACCTCTTCGGCGGTGCCGAGACGGCCCACAGGGGTCTCTTCGGCCAATGCCGCTTTGTCCTCAGCAGTGAACGAAGCCATCATATCGGTGTCGATGACGCCGGGGGCCACGCAGTTCACGGTAATGCCGCTGGGACCTTCTTCTTTTGCCAGTGCCTTGGTCAGGCCGATGAGGCCCGCTTTGGCGGCGGAATAGTGTACCTCGCAGCTGCCGCCGGTCTGGCCCCACATGCTGCTCACGGTGAGGATACGGCCCGCTTTGCGGTGTATCATCCCGGGCAGGGCCAGCTGGCAGAGGTTGAACGCACCGGTCAGGTTGACGTCCAGCATCCGCTGCCACTCTTCCGGCGTGATGTCGGTGAACAGCTTTTGCTGGGCGATACCCGCGTTGCTCACCAGCACATCCACCCGGCCCAGCGCCTGCTCGGCGGCGCGGAAGGCCAGCTCACAGCTGGCCCGGCTGGCCACATCACACTGGACGGCCAGTACGCCCGGCAGCTCTTTTTGCAGGGCTGCGGCGGCCTCGGCGTTGGTGTGGTAGAACACTGCCACCCGGTAGCCCGCCGCATAGAATGCGCGGGCTGCTGCTGCGCCGATGCCCCGGTCGCCGCCCGAGATGAGGACGGCGCGGCCCTTCGCCGCCGGGGCAGTGCTCTGGGGCTCTGCCGCAGGTTCCGGCTCGCGTTCCGGTGCCGGTGTGTTCTCCGGCGCAGCGCTGACCGGCGTTTCCCTCGTTTCCTGCACCGGCGGTGCGGCCACAACCGCTTCTTCCGGCTCGGGCAGGGTCGGCCTGCGCTGTTCTTTCTTCGGCCCGGCGTCTGCAAGGTCAAATGTCAGCTCAAATTCGTCGTTGTACAAGAGTCAAACCCTCCTGTCCACTATTTTCGGCCGCAGCGCCTCTTCGTGTCAAAGCCTCTGCGGCGGGAAAGGAAACAGCTTCCCCCACCCCGCCGGAGCTGCGCTCTGCTCACTTTTTCCGGTCTAGGCCGGCTCTGCGGCGCGCCCGGCGGCATTTGTGTGGTTTCGACAAGTTTCCATTGAATAATATAGCACAATCGGGCGAAAAAATAAAGTGGTCACCGGTGATTTTTTCACGCAGTTCCCACTTTTTTCACAGATTCAGGGGTTCACGGGCGGCTTCCAGCGGGGCTTTGCGGCCCGCCTGGCCCGCAGTGAAACGAAAAATTCCTGCAAAAGCTGCTGTGCCTCATCGGCCCGCAGCCCCTTTTCGATGACGGGGTGATTGTTGAAGGGCTGGGCGAAGAGGTCTGTCACCGAGCCGCAGCAGCCCGCCTTGACGTCGGCGGCGCCGTACACCACCCGCTTGATGCGGCTGTTGATGATGGCGCCGCTGCACATGGGGCAGGGTTCCAGCGTCACGAACAGCTCACACTGCCACAGCCGCCAGCCGCCCAGCTTTTTGCAGGCCGCGTCGATGGCCAGCAGCTCAGCGTGGTGGAGGGCGTTTTTCTCCGTCTCGCGGGTGTTGTGGGCGGCAGAGATGATCTCTCCGTCCTTCGCCACTACCGCACCCACCGGCACTTCGCCCAGCGCGGCGGCCTTCCGGGCCTCTTCCAGCGCCGCGCCCATCAGCTCAAAATCGGTCATCCCATTCCCCTTTCTGCCAGCCGTGCGGCAAACACGAGGCAGTTATTTATAATATGTAACGCGCTGCCGGGCCATACGCTCTTCGCTTTCTGAGCCGCCCAGCCGAAGATGAGCCCCATGCCCAGCGCATAGGCCCGGGCCGTCCAGCTGCCGTGCAGAGCCGCAAAAATCACCGCCTGCACCACCACAGCCCCCGCACCGCCCAGCGGCTGCAAAAGATAGAGCGCCCCGCCCCGGAAGGCAAGCTCTTCTGCCAGAGGGGTCACAAGGCAGATGCGCAGCGCAGCCCACGCGAGGGCCGCGCCCTCGGGCAGAGCCGTCTTTTCCGCCGGGAGCAGCAGCTCTGCTCCCGCCGCCAGCAGCCCCCAGAGCACGGCCGCCTCGGCCAGGACCCGGCACCGAGCCGGAAAAGACGGCTTTTCCGTTTCCCTTATCAGTCTTTTCACGGCGCACCCTCCTGTCGGCGGACATTGTACCATACTGCCGCCCCGTTTTGCAAGCAGTTTTTCGTTCATGCGAAGAAATTTCACTCAAAAGATTGACATTCCGCCCAGCGTTCTGGTATACTTTGTACGACTTTTTTATGGATTTGTCGTTTTACCAAAGACACACGATGAACGCACCCATGGAGGTACGAACTATATGATACGCATTCTTACCGATTCCGCATCCGACATCCTGCCCGCCGAGGCCGCGCAGCTGGGTGTGGACGTCATCCCCCTCAACGTCACCCTCGAGGACAGCACCGTCATCCGGGACGGCGTGGACCTGACTCCCAGCGAGTACTACGAGCACATGACCGGCTGCAAAAAGCTGCCCACCACCAGCCAGCCCAGCCCTGAGCTGTTCGAAAAGTTCTACGCCGAGGCTGCTGCCGCCGGAGACGAGGTCGTGGGCATCTTCCTGTCCCATGAGCTGTCTGGCACCTATCAGTGTGCGAAGCTGGCCGCAGACCTGGCCAACGTGGACAACGTCCTCTTTGTGGACAGCACCAATGTCTGCCTCGGCGAGGGTCTGCTGGTGCGTCTGGCCGCACACCTGCGGGATGAAGGCAAATCTGCCGTCCAGATCGCCGCCACCCTCGAGCACGCCAAGGAGCACCTGCACCTCGTCGCCGCCATCGACGACCTGAAGTATCTGCGCAAGGGCGGCCGTCTGCCCGCCGCCGTCGCCGTGGCCGGCGGGATGCTGGGCATCAAGCCCCTCATCACCATCAAGGAGGGCAAAGTCGCCATGGCCGGCAAGGCCCGGGGTCTGCCCGGCGCATACGTCGCCCTCTTCAAGAAGATAGAGGAGCTGGGCGGCGTCAATCCCCGTTTCCCCTCTCTGGCCGGTTACACCATCAGCACCCGCGAGGTGAACCCCATCCAGACCTATCTGGTGGACAATCTCGGCCTTCCCGAGCCGCTGGTGCGCCAGATTGGCTGCGTCATCGGCACCCACGCCGGTCCCGGTGCGTTTGGTCTGGCCTTCTTTGATAACGGGCTGGTCATCGACTGATAGGATATGATAAAAGGCTGCTGTGCAGACGCACAGCAGCCTTTTTTCGTTTTTACTTACAGCATATCCGTGATGAGCTTGCCCAGCAGGAGCACCAGCACCACGAGCATCATGGGGCGGATGAACTTTGCGCCCTTTCTCAGGGCGAAGTGGGAGCCGATGATATTGCCGACGATGTTGCTGATGGCGCAGGGGATGCCCACCGGAAAGACCACCAGCCCGCTGCTCAGATAGGTGAAGAGGCTGGCGTAGTTGCTGGCGAGGTTGAGCACCTTGGCGTTGCCGTTGGCGGTGCGCAGGTCGAAGCCCATCAGGCTGGTGAAAGCGATGATGGCAAAGGTCCCGGTGCCTGGCCCCACCATGCCGTCGTACAGACCGATGCCAAAGCCGATACCCAGGGCCAGCAGGGCCTTTTTCAAATTCAGGGTGCCGTCGTCCCGGTTCTCGTCCGGGAGATTGCGACGCCACAGGATGACGACTGCCGCGATGGGCAGGATGATGAACATCATCATCTGCAGCACCTCATCACTGAGCATCAGGACGATGTGTGCGCCCAAGGCACTGCCTGCAAAGCTGCCGATGGCGGCGAGGATGCCCACCTTGATGTTCATCGCGCCGTTCTTGAAGAAGCTGGCCGTGGCGAACGTCGTGCCGCAGGCGGCGCTGAATTTGTTGGTGGCGTAAGTATAGTGAGGCGGCAGGCCCGCGAAGAGATAGGCCGGCAGGCTGATGAGTCCGCCGCCGCCCGCTGCCGAATCGACAAAGCCCGCAAAGCCGGTCATGAACACCAGAAATGCCATCATCGGCAGGCCGATTTGAATACCCATTGTTATAATTCCCCTTAATATTCCTATTTCTTCCACGATTTTACTTGTACAGCTCACCCTCGCAGGCCAAAATCTGGTCGAGTATCATCCGGGACACCCGGGCGCCGTAGACCATGGAGGGATGGTCATTGTACTCGATGATGTCGTGGAAGTCCTTGTTCATCAGGACGATGACATACTCGCCGTAGGGGGTGTGGACGATGCCGCCGTCGTTGCGGCAGGCGTTCATGCTGCCGCTCTTGCTGGCCACCCAGATGAGTTCCGGCTCGCCGGTCTCCTCGCAGTCGAGATAGAACTGAGGAAAGTCGTGGGTCAGCATGGTATTATAATGCTGCTGACGGAAGATGGCCAGCATCTCAGCGCTGGCCTCAGCGCTGACGAGCGTTCCCTTTGCCACCTGCGCAAACAGCGAGGCGTAGTCCCGGGGCGTCGTGGTGCCGAGGTCGTTGTAAATATCAAAGTGGAGCGGGTTGTGCAGGACGGTGTGGGCAAAGCCCATCTCCCGGATGCAGGCGTTGATGGTGTCCGGCCCCAGATAGTCGATGACCATGTTGGTGGCGATGTTGTCGGAGCAGATGATCATCATGGTGGCGGCGTCTTTAACTTTCAGACTTGCGCCCACGCCCAGCGCCCGGAGCATACCGGAACCGTCCACAAAGTGCTCGGGCTTGTAGGTGATTTTTTCCTCGAGGCTGGCTTTGCCCCGGCTGGCCTGCAGATACAGGGCTGCGAGGATATATGCCTTGATGGTGGAAGCCGTCTCAAATTCCTCGTCAGCGCCGATCTCGACCGTATGGCCGTGCAGGTCGTCCACAAAGACGCTCATCTTGCCCTGATAGGAATACAGCTCGGCGGCAATACGTTTTTCCAGCGTCATATTTTTATCCATTTTGGAATCTCCCTGTCGTTTTATACATTATTTAGAGGTTTTCTTCGAAGAACCGCCGGGCGTTGCGGTAGAAAATGGCCTCCACCTCGTCCTCGGTGAAGCCCTCGCGGCGGAGTGCGTCGGCCAGCAGCGGGAGCTTGGAACAGTCGTCCATTTCCAGCTTGCCGCCGATGCCGTCGAAGTCACTGCCCAGACCGATGATCTCAATGCCGCCCACCTGCTTGAAGTGGGCCGCGTGCTTTGCCATCAGGGCCGTGGTGCTGCGGCAGAGCTTTTCTTCGGGCTGGTTGTCGAGGAAGCCGCTGCAGTAGTTCAGACCCACGAGGCCGCCCTTGTTGGCGAGGGCGCGGATCATCTCGTCGGTGAGGTTGCGGCAGTGGGGCGCGAGGGCGCGGCAGTTGGAGTGGCTGGCCGCAAAGGGGCGGGTGGAGTGCTCCACAATGTCCCAGAAGCCCTTGTCGGACAGGTGGCTCACGTCTGCGATGATGTGCAGACGCTCCATCTCGGCCAGGAACTCGAAGCCCTTCTCTTTCAAGCCCGTCTCGGTGTTGGGGGCGCAGGGCCAGATGTTGTGGCCCCCGCCGGGGACGACGTTGGGGCTGGCAAGCTCGTTCTCGTGGTTCCAGGTCAGGGTCATCATGCGGACGCCCAGCTCGTACATCCGGCGCAGCACGCCGATGCTGCCCTTGCAGCAGCCGCCCTCTTCGATGGTGAGCATTCCGCTGATCTTGCCCTCGGCGGCGTTTTTTCGGATGTCAGAGGGTCGATATACCGGCGCAATATCCTCTGGGTATTTTTCCATGATGCGTTTGAAGACGTCGATCTCTTCCAGCGCCGTCACCAGCGGGTCGGCACCGGGGGTCTTGTCGCCCAGATTGACAAAGGCGGCGAAGCACTGCAGCATATAGTCGCCCTTTTTCAGTTTCTGCAAGTCGATATGCAGATCATTCTGCGCAAAGCTCTTGGGCGTACCCGCCTTTTCGGCGTAGCGCAGCTCACTCAGGGTATCACAATGTAGATCAAAGACTTTCATGGTTATCTCCTTTTAGAAAATACTCCCCACCGCATACAAACACTTCACCAGATCCTCCCGATACAGTGGGTCGCTCGGCTCAAGGCTGTTGATGACCACACCGCCGCTGACGGCGGCACCGGTGGAGTGGATATACCGCCCTTCGCCCAGATAAAGCGCCACATGGCCGGGGAAGAAGAGCGCATCGCCGGGCTTTTTGTTCTCGAAGGCCACCTCATGCATCGGCCAGCCCTCGATGATCTTTGCATCGCGGTAGATGAGCACACCGCACTGCATATAGGCGCTGCTGACAAGGCCCGAGCAGTCGATGCCCCGGCCCGACTTGCCGCCCCAGCGGTACTCGGTACCCATATACTTCTTCGCCTGCTCACAGACAGCGGCGCGGAAGGCTTCTTCGCTGCCGCCGTACCAGCGTGCCACAGCTTCCGGCACGAGCTTGTCTGCCGTCGTGTCCAGCGTCTCGGCCAGCGCGTCGTTGAAGGCAAGGCCCTCTCTCTGGGAGAAGATCGCTGTCATCTCATATTTCACCGGCTCCAGCGCCACATCCCGGACATAGCCCGTCCGGCCATCCGTCAGCAGGACTTTCGCCCAGCCCTTGTGGGCCTCGACCTCTTCGGCGGTCTCAGGCTGGCGGCGGAGAACGCCTCCCCGCTCCAATTCCATCATCCGGACGCCCTGCACCTTGGGCAGGCTGAGGACATCCGTAGCGCGGCCCACGAGAACGAGGTCCGCCCCCAGATACTCCCACAGCTCCTCCTCGCGGACAAACTGCAATTCCCGCTGATCCACATAGCCATGGTACCCGTAAAAGCTGACCACTTCGGCCACATCGGGCGGCAGCTGGACGCCCGCAGCGGTCACGCCGCCGGGCACAGTCCGCACCTGACAGGCCTGCCCATACAGGCCCTCATCTCCAATAGTGGAGACAAGACCCTCCTCGCCCTCTTTGATGGTCTGGGGCAGGTCGTAAATGGTGCCTACCGGCACCGAAAACAATGCGTATTTCACGGTTCGCTCCCTTCCAGCAGCTGCAGCAGCTCATCCGGCCGCATCGAGAGGATGGCACCATCGGCGGTGCCGGTCACGGTGTCGGCCAGTGACTGCTTGGCCTGCTGCAATTCCACGATTTTTTCTTCAATGGTATCCTGTGCAATGAGCTTATACACCTGCACCGGGTTCTGCTGGCCGATGCGGTAGGCGCGGTCGGTGGCCTGATTCTGGGCGGCGACGTTCCACCATGGGTCATAGTGGATGACGATGTCCGCCGCCGTCAGGTTAAGGCCGGTGCCGCCGGCCCGCAGTGAGATGAGGAAAACGCTCACCTCTCCCCCGTTGAACCGCCGGACCAGCTCCGCTCGGACGGGCTTCGGCGTCGAGCCCTGCAGCGTAAAGTGGCTGATGCCCTCGGCATCCAGACGCTTTGCCAGCAGCTCGAGCATCGAGGTGAACTGGCTGAACAGCAGGATGCGGTGGCCGCCCTCCACGGCGCTGGAGACAAGCTCCGCGCAGGCGTCCAGCTTGGCACTGCCGCCCTCCCAGTTGTCTGCGATAAGGCGCGGGTCGCAGCAGATCTCCCGCAGCCGCATGAGGACGGCGAACACCGCCATCTTGTCCTCGGGCTTTGCGGCCTGCAGCTTCTCCCGGGCGTCCACCACAGCGGCCAGATAGAGCTTGCGCTGCTCCTCTTCCAGCTCGATGCGGTAGACATTCTCGGTCTTGGGCGGCAGCTCCTTGAGCACATCCGACTTCATGCGGCGGAGGATGAAGGGGCCGGTCAGCTGATTGAGACGCCGCACGGCGGTCTGGTCTTCCTCCTGCACGATGGGCTTCTCGAACCGGCTGCAAAAGCTCTTGTAGGGCGGCAGATAGCCCGGCATCAGGAAGGAGAAGATGCTCCACAGCTCGCCCAGCCGGTTCTCCACCGGCGTACCGGTGAGGGCAAACCGCACCCGGCTGCGCACTTTGCAGACGGCCTTGTATTTCTGGGTGGTGTGGTTCTTGATGGCCTGCGCCTCGTCGAGGATGCAGGCATAAAACTCCTGCCCCTCGTAAAGCGTCTCGTCACGCCGCAGCAAATCGTAGCTGGTCACCACGAGGTCGGCGGCGGGCCAGCTCTCAGCCAGCTCGGCGCGGTGGGCGGCGTCGCCATCCACCACCACGCAGGAGAGTTCGGGCGTGAATTTCTGACACTCCTCGGCCCAGTTCAGCACCAGCGAGGCAGGGCAGACGATAAGGCTGGGCAGAGTCTGGCCGTTCTGCTTCATGGCCAGCAGGTAGCTCAGCACCTGCACCGTCTTGCCCAGGCCCATATCGTCGGCGAGGATGCCGCCCATGCCGTAACCGTCCAGCGTCCGCAGCCAGCGGTAGCCGTCCCGCTGATATTTGCGCAGAGTCTTTTGCAGGGAGGCAGGCGGGGCATACTCGCTGTCCTTGACGGCGTGGAAGCTCCGGCTGATGCGCCGGAAGGCATCATCCCGGTTGAAGCGCACACCGGTCTGGCCTGACAGCGCCCAGTCGAGGCTGGGCGCACGGTAAAGCGGAAGCTGCGCATGGTTCTGGCCCAGCTTTGCGCCGGAGAGTTCCAGCGTTTCGTTCAGTTCGTCCAGCACTTCCAGCGAGTCATCCAGCCGCAGCAATCGGCCATCCCGCAGGCGGTGGTAGCGCTTTTTCTGGTGGAGCGACTTGAGCAGAGCTTTCAGCTCGCTCACCGGGAATTCGCCGGTGTCCACCTCCAAATCAAGCACACTGCCCTGTACCGACACACCCACCGAGATCTTCGGCGGCGCAGCCTGCAAGTCGCGGAATGCATCGCTGAGGTAGACTTCGCCCTCCGCCAGCAGGGCAGGCACACCCTCTTCAAGGAAAGTAACAAGGGTATCCTCGTCGTCTGTGCCATATTCGGCGGGGCTGGTGTCGGTCTGCTGGGTCAGATAAGTTTGGAGCAGCCGCCCGGCCCGACGCTCTGCGCGGGCGTCCCTCAATAAATCGGTCGGGGCCGCAAAAGGCGTCACCCGGTCTTCCCCATACAAAAATTCCGGGTGGGCGCGGACGGCCCCCATGTGGGGCGCATCCAGATAAAATTGCACCACCGGCTCCAGCGGGATCTGATTCAAAAGCAGCCGGTCAGGGTCGTCGATGGTGATCTTCCGGCCCAGCTCCGGCAGCACAAAGCTGCAAAACGACACGGCATCCTTGCTGGTGAAAAAGAGTCCGCTGCCACAGAGGGCGTTCAACGCGGGCAGCAGACGGGCCGCTTCGGCTCGTTCCAGTTTCCAGATGGTGTCTTCATTATAAAGGTAGCTGTAGTCGAGGCCCTGCAATGTGTACAGACTGGGCTCCACCACGATGTGTACGCCGCCCCTCTTCTTCTCGACCCGCAGCGTCAGCGCGGGCAGACCCTTTCGCAAGGCGTAACCGCCCACCTCGCCCCTCGGCTCATATAATACCACCAGTTCATCCAGCAGCTCACCCGACAGCGGCACACTTCCAGCGGGGCCATTTGCGATGCTGCGGGTCGGGCGGCCTGTGGCGGCTTCCACGCTCTTCACCGTGTCCTGCTGGCGGCGGAGCAGCGTCAGAATTTTCTGTGCCTCGGAGGTAAAGGCGTCCCAGCGGTGGACAAATGCCAGCGTCTTGCCGTAGCTGACGCTCCGCTCTTTCTCGATGGCCGTCAGCAGTTCCGGGATGCTTTTTACGACATACTGCCGCCCGCCGTCCGAAATGCGGAGGCGCAGCAGCGGCGGCTGTCCGGAGTAGTCCAGGATGAGTTCCGGTTCCAGTTCCGCGAAGCCTCGCTGCTGGCCGTCCGAGGCTGTCAGAGTCTCCACCTCGGCCAGCGCGTCCTCCTGATAAGCTCGAAGAAGTTCCTGCGCCTGCACATCCGAGACAGGTTCATCGCCTCGCCATTTCCTGCCGAACAGCATCTCGAGACCGGAGACGTAGCTATCCTTCCGGGCTGCGGCTTCTTTAGCAAATTCTGTCCCGCGCTGCACGCCCGGGATGTCCAGCAGTGCCTTCTTTTCTGGCTTTGGTTCCATCTTTTCTTCCGGCTCATCCACCTCATGCAGCAGCAGCGCACCGATGTGCTTGCAACAGGGGCCTTCGCCGTTTTCATTGAAAGGGCAGGTACAGCTGGCGCTGACGAAACTGCCGTTCTGGCGCAGCCACGCCTGGGTCCGGTAGAGGTTCCGGCCGCTGCCCCGCACATCGGCGCTCAGATGGCGCACGCCGTTCTCCGCCGTCTCACATTCCAGATCCTGCACCCGGTTCTCGTATGCCTTGGCCCGTGCATAGATCGTGCTGCCCAGCAGATAGCGGATCTCTTCTCTGTCCATGTCTCTGCCCTCCCTCTTGCAAGCGTCCTATTGGTTAAGCATACCGCACCCGCCGACCAGATGCAAGAGCTTTGGACGAAAAAAGTCCCACACGCTTTCGCTAAAACGTGTGGGATGCTTTTACAGATTTTCTTTCAGCCAGTTTCCACTCATTTTGTAAAAAATTCTGTCATTGAGCCCTTTACCAAGCACAAAAGAAAACGCCCTAAGATCTCTCTTAGAGCGTTTTGATCAAGTCGGCGGCTACCTATTTTCACAAGCCGTTTCCAGCTAACTATCTTGGGCACGAGTGAGCTTA
>ENA-OWPB01002783-OWPB01002783.1-human-gut-metagenome-genome-assembly--contig:-NODE-2783-length-11249-cov-16.638914_pt1 | contig 11249 bp, 6 predicted proteins | sample MGYA00248260_ERZ651838 | MGnify/ENA primary metagenome ERZ651838 (study PRJEB26924, sample SAMEA4378304) | human gut metagenome | biome: human gut; feature: human-associated habitat; material: faeces...
CGTCTCCATTATGAACCACTCTCTGAAATGCAAGAAAAACCTGCATATCAAAATTTTTTACTTCATCGATCATCAACTCCATAACTGAAGAAATATCAAATCCTCTTCTGTATGGTCTGTCAGAGATCAATGCTGCATATACATCGCAGACTCTGAGTATCCGGGCACCTATGGGTATGTCATCACCTGCTTTATTGGACGGATATCCACTGCCATCATAATTCTCATGATGGTACAGGATACTCTCCAATACAAAATCCGAATATCCCTGCCCTTTAAGTTCCTCATATCCCAATGCAGAATGCATCCGGACATACTTCAGTTCCTCGATCACCAGAGGATCCTGCTCCTGTCCGTTAATATAACTTGTCAGCTTCAGCTTTCCTATATCATGGAGCATTCCTGCTATTGCAAGCTCATAGCACTGTTCATGCGGCAGTCCCATCTCCTCTGCAACCGCATAAGCCAGATTACTTACCAGCATTCCATGATGCAGTTCAGAAGCAAGGTCAAATTCCAGGATCCTCTGCTGTGAACCTGCCGCTGTCTTTTGTACTGTGTCCAAAATGTTACCTCCACATCCTACAGCCAGGTAGCTATTGCTGTCCGTTTTCTCTCGATCATCTCATCAATGCGGGAAATATAATTAGAAACGTCTTTTACATTCTCCACACGTTCAATTCTCTGTCCATGGTCAAAGACCAGCTTGGAAGAACCGCCTGCCCCCAGTGCGATGATAGGCTGTTTTTCCTCCATAATCAGTATATTGTAAATTCCCGCTTTGTCAACCTTTGCATAGCCAACATTTTCAAAATTTCCCTTCATATTCTTCTGTCTGTACAGATAATAAGGACCCATTCCCATTTCATACGCCGTTTTCATGGTCAGATCCATAATCTCCTGATTATTCTCAAAAGACATTTCCTGATATTTCTCTTTAAAAATATTCAGCCTTGCTGCACGTTTCACTGCCAGTGAATGTACGGTAATACTGTCCGGTGCCAGTTCACGAACCTGTTCAAGAGTCCGCTCTACCATGTGAATATCCTCACCCGGAAGACCTACGATCAGATCCATGTTAATGTTATCGTATCCCAGCTCTCGTGCCAGATGAAACGCTTCTTTTGTCTGCTCCACAGTATGTCTGCGACCGATAATATCCAGGGTTTCCTGATTCATAGTCTGTGGATTTACGGAAATTCTTGTTACCGGATACTCCCTGATCGCCATCAACTTTTCACGTGTAATACTGTCCGGTCTGCCGGCTTCCACAGTAAACTCTGCCAGTCCTTCATAGCCAAAAGCTTCTCCCACTGTATCCAGGAGCTTACGGATCTGATGTGGAAGCAGTGTAGTCGGGGTACCGCCGCCAATATAGATGGTGTCCAGTTTTCTTCCCTTCATCATAAGAGCAGTCTCTCTTACCTCACGGCAGAGAGCTTCCACATATTCATCTGTTCTCTTCTCCCACACTTTCAGCGGATAGGAGCTGAAGGAACAATACAGACAGATACTTGGGCAAAACGGGATTCCAATATAAAGGCTGTATCCATTTTCATAGTCAATATCCTTCAGAATCTCTCTTTCCCTGTTTGCAATAGTGATGGCAAGCGCTGTTTTCTGCGGACTCACCAGATATCTCTCACGCATCTCCCGGGCTGCTTCCGTATTTTTCATTCCGGATTCGATCATTCCCATTGCCAGTTTGGCAGGACGTATTCCTGTCAGATTTCCCCATGGAAGAGTTCTGCCCGTCAGTTTTACCAACAACTGATACAGAGCATATTTGATATTATCTTTATTCGCTTTTCTCAGAGCATGAGCATCCTGTATTCCACAGCCTGCATTCTCTTTAGAAAGTATGTCTGCGGAAATTACCCCTTTTTGCTCTGTTTCCTGTTTCGACAGATTCTCTGTCCTTTCGTATTTTATGATATAACTGTCATTATCCCGTTCCACACTGAAGCGGAGGTCATACTCTGCTTCAGCATTTTCATAAAGAGTATGTATCTCCGCTTCGGGATAAAACGCTTTGATCAGTTCATAAACATCATGTTCAAAATCTCTGTTCTCAAACAGAATGCCTATTTTACACAAATGGATTATACCTCTTTTCATAACCAATAGTAGTAGATGCATCATGTCCGGGGAAAACCTCGGTCTCTTCAGGAAGCGAATCTACCAGTTTATGGAGACTTCTCACGATTTCTGCTGTACTTCCACCCGGAAAATCCGTTCTTCCAACAGAGCCATAGAACACTGTATCACCGCTGAACAATACACCTTCATCTTTCAGATAATAACAGCAGCTTCCTTTGGTATGTCCCGGTGTATGGATCATCTGAACGGAAAATCCCGCCAGTCTGATAACATCCAGATCCTCCAGAAATACATCCGGCACAATAGAACATCCCTGTCCATAATGTACAGTCATATTGATCGAAGGTTCGCGGAGCATCTCCTCTTCCTGACGACAGGCATAAATCGGAATATTATATTTCTCCTTTACTGCCTGTGCAGCCAGAATGTGGTCAAAATGTCCATGGGTAAGAAGAATCGCCACCGGTTTTCCATTCATCCGGGAAATCTTCATTTCAATCTTCTCCGGACAATCTGCGGGATCAACAATGATCAGTTCTCCGGTTTCTTTATTCTTAAGGAGATAGCAATTTGTATATACAGGTCCTAATATACATTTCTGTAATTCTAAATTCTTCATGTTATTCCTTTCTGTCAATCTGCAGCAGTTCCATAAAATAATGTTCCAGCAGATTTTTCCATGATCAGCCTGTAGTTCTCTCTACGTCAATGACACTCTCTACCTGACGGATCTTCTCGATCAGGGAACGCAGTTCCTCTTTGCTTCCAATCTCAAAACTCATGGAAATAGTTGCCTTCTCCTGCTTGCTTGTACGGCTGTTGATACTTCGCAGGTCGATCTTACGTTCTGTAAATATTTTAGAAAGATCCACAAGAAGCCCTGTACGGTTATTTGCATAAACCTGAATCTCAGCCATATACTTCTCTTTTTCCTTGGTATCAGGCTGCTGCCACTCTGCCTCAATCAGTCGTGTCCTGTCTGTCTCAGACATATTCAGCACATTGACACAATCTGTACGATGAATTGTGATTCCACGTCCTCTTGTAACAAAGCCTACAATCTCATCACCCGGGATTGGATTACAGCACTTGGAAAAACGGACTGCCACATCATGGATTCCTTTTACCACAATGCCGCTCTTACTCTTGGCAATGTGAAGCTTTTCCTGTGTCTCAGAAGCAGCCTCAAGAACCTGCTCGTCTGTCAGATTCTTCTTATTTTCCTTATCATATGCCTCCACCAGCTTATTGAAAACCTGACCTTCTTTCAATCCGCCATGACCAATTGCAGCAAGTACTGAATCCCAGTCCCTGAAACCATATTTACGCAAAACAGCTTCCAGATACTGGTTTTTTGTATAATTTGTAATCTTAAATCCCTTTGCGCGCGCATACTGCGCAAGCATCTCCTTGCCCTTAAGGATATTATCTTCTTTTAATTCCTTCTTGAACCACTGGTTAATCTTGTTCTTTGCCTGAGTACTCTTAACCAGTTTCAGCCAGTCGCGGCTTGGTCCCTGAGAATTCTGGGAAGTAATAATCTCAATACGGTCACCGTTTTTGATCTCATATTCAATAGGAACCAGCTTACCGTTAACTCTGGCACCTACCATCTTATTTCCGACTGCACTGTGAACACTGTACGCAAAATCCACCGGTGTAGAACCGCTTGGAAGTGTTTTAACATCTCCCTGTGGAGTGAAACAGTAAACACTGTCCGCAAAAAGATCCAGGTCATTCTTCAGAAGACTCATGAATTCTTTGTTATCAGACATGTCTCTCTGCCATTCCAGAATCTGACGCAGCCAGTTCAGTTTCTCTTCCTCACTCTTACCTACAGGAGCCTTTCCGTCAGACGACTCCTTATATTTCCAGTGTGCAGCGATACCATATTCTGCAGTTCTGTGCATTTCATAAGTACGGATCTGGATTTCAAAGGGCTGTCCGTTGGGTCCGATCAATGTGGTATGCAATGACTGATACATATTGGGTTTCGGCATGGCAATATAATCTTTAAACCGTCCCGGAATTGGCTTATACATCTCATGGATCACACCAAGGGCAGCATAACAATCCTTCACTGTATCTACAAGAATACGGACAGCAAATAAATCATAAATCTGATCAATAGTCTTATCCTGATTTACCATCTTCTTGTAGATACTGAAAAAGTGTTTTACACGTCCGTCCACCTGCGCCTTAATATTGGCATCATCCATATGTTTCTTAACTTCTTTTACAATCGCACCTACAAACTGTTCTCTCTCGCTTTTACGCAGGGCAACCTTATGCACCAGGTCATAATATACATCCGGCTTAAGGTATTTCAGTGACAGGTCATCCAGCTCTACCTTTATCTTGGAAATACCCAGACGCATGGCAATAGGAGCATAAATATCCATGGTCTCTCTGGCCTTTTCCTGCTGCTTTTCAGGACGCATATACTGTAAGGTACGCATATTATGAAGACGGTCTGCAAGCTTGATCAGAATAACTCTGATATCCTTAGCCATGGCAAGAAACATCTTTCTGAGGTTCTCTGCCTGAACTTCTACTTTATCCGCAGAATAAGATAACTGTCCCAGCTTGGTAACACCATCCACAAGAAGTGCAACCTCTGAACCAAATTCCTTCTCCACTTCCTCATAGGTCATCCAGGTATCTTCAACTGCATCATGAAGAAGACCTGCAACTATCGTTTCTTTGTCAAGTTCCAGATCTGCCAGAATGATGGCAACACACAAAGGATGAATGATATATGGCTCTCCGGACTTTCTCTTCTGTCCTTCATGAGCTTCACTTGCAACCTTATATGCCTTCTCTATCATGGAAATATCTGTTGATGGATGATACTTCAGAACACTGTTTATCAGTTCTTTATAAAGCACCTCCGGACTTGTAAAATCATGCATGGTCTTTACTGCCGCATCTGCTCTCTTTACAGATTCCAGCTTCTCTTTTTCAACCTGCATTTCATCTTTTTTTGCTTCTGTACTTTTTGTTATCTCTGTCATATGCTCCCACCTGCCTGTCCTGCACAATCAGCTGTGCTTATTTACCATCATAACAAATTACGGACGCTACATCATACCCATTCAGTCTTTCGCGTCCCTTTAAACCTGCAAGTTCCATGAGAAATACAACCTTGACAACCTCACCGCCAAGCTGTTCCACCAGCTTGATCGCTGCTTCGATCGTACCGCCTGTTGCGATCAGATCATCAACGATAACCACTTTCTGACCTGGTTTTATGGAATCTTTATGCATTTCAATCTCTGCACTGCCATATTCCAGATCATAGCTTACAGATACTGTTTCGCGGGGAAGTTTACCTTTTTTACGAATCGGTACAAATGGTTTATGAAGATTATATGCGATCGGTACACCAAAGATAAAGCCTCTGGACTCTGTTCCTGCAATCACGTCCACATCTATATCCTTAAGACAGTCCTGCATGGAGTCGATTGCCAACTGCAGGCCATCCGCGTCCTGCAGAACACTTGTAATATCTCTGAAAATAATCCCCGGTTCAGGAAAATCTGGTATACTTAATACATAATCTTCAATTTTCTTCATTTTATTTCTCCTCCAGTGTGTGTTATATTGCTGTTCGCTCATAAATATTTTATAGTATATCACCTTTTTATTTCAGAATCAAGTTACTGTTAAGCCCTGACATTTGTATTTCCAGGCTTACCGGCGGTTACAAACCAAGCGGTAATATTAACAGTAATTCTGAATAATAATCTGAAGACTCTCTCGTCCCCTGAATCTGTTGATCTCCGGATAATAAGTAACAGAAATACTATCTTTTTCCCTGATAAAGTTCACAAAATCCTCTGCTTCTCCGAAATAAATGCCTTCCACTGAAATCCCCTGCGGATCGAGAAGTTTTAATTTTACTACATTTTTATTTTTCCCGATAATACTGTAATCAAGCACTCTGAGATTTTTCTGTGCAAAGACCGGTTTTGTATTCCCTTTTCCAAAGGGTTCCAGAAGCGAAATCTGTTCTACCAGTTCTTTTGTAATATAAGACACAGGCATCGGCACATCAATCACGATCTTAGGACGCAATTCTTCGTCCGTCAACGTACAGTTGACATTGAGACGTCTCCGGAATTCTTCTATATTTTTTTCTTCTATAGAAAGACCTGCTGCCATCGGATGACCTCCAAACTGTATCATCAGGTCTGCACATTTTACCAGTTCTTCATACATAGAGTAACTTTCTATTGATCTTCCGCTTCCTTTTGCACTTGTCTCACCGCCCGTCAATACAAAGGCAGGCCTGTGATATTTTTCCCTGATCCTGCCTGCTATAATACCGGCAAGACTTTCATGACAATCCGGAAGATAAACTACCAGTACTCTGTCATTTTTCAGTTCTGTAGTCTCTATGATCCGGATTGCCTCTTCTTTTCCTTTCTCAGTGAGAGCTTTTCGGCTCTGATTAAGAGCTGTAAGATCTCCGGCAAGCCTTGCTGCTTCTTCCTTTGTTTGTGCATTGAGAAGTGCAAGAGAACGGGCAGCTGTATCCAGTCTGCCACTGGCATTGATACATGGTCCCAGCACAAATCCGATATGATAAGCTGTGATTTTAGCATCTTCCAGAGAATTTGCGCGGATCAGTTCCTGCAATCCTTGATTTTTGGTATTTTTCAGACGGCGCAGCCCTTCTTTTACCAGAATCCTGTTCTCTCCCTGAAGATCCATAACATCTCCTACTGTTGCAATAGCCGCCAGTTCATAATAATCTTCCAGCTCCTCTGCCGGAACACCAAATCTCTCGTAAAGTGCTGCAATATATTTAAAGGCCCCCACTGCTCCACACAGGTTTTTATTCGGGTATGGACAATCATATTGTTTCGGATTCAAAATCGCATCTGCCGGAGGAAGCACCATCTGGCGTTCTCCCTTTTCCTCCCTGTAAGGAACCTCATGATGATCTGTAATAATCACTGTCATTCCCTTATCCTTTGCCATCTGGATTTCAGCAACCGCAGCAATTCCATTATCACAGGTCACGATCGTATCGATCCGGTCCGTTTCCGCTCTTTCTATAAGATGTGCATGAATCCCATATCCGTCTGCAACTCTGTCCGGAATATAAGTATCCACATCTGCTCCGATCCTCGCAAGGCCTTTCATTAAAATGTATGTAGAGGTCACACCATCAATATCATAATCACCAATAATACGGACTTTTGCTTTCTGCGATATTTTTTTCTCCAGGATATCTACAGCTTTTTCCATATCCTTCATCAGCCAGGGAGAAGGAAGCTCTTGTACTGTTCCTGACAGATACTCTCTTATCTTATCTTCTCCGATCACATCTCTGTTCCTGATCAGTCTCGCAATTACCGGATCAATATGAAACTGTTGACCGATCTGGTTAAAATCTGCTCTTTTTGCTGCTATTACCCATTTCTCCATATATTTTCTCTCCTCATAAAAATATCCCGGAGTTTTACCCCGGGATATTTCTGTCTGCCTGTTTTTCAGACAATTATTGTTTTATTCAGCATCATCATTCTGCTGTTTTTTAGCTGCTTCTTCGGCAGCCAGACGTTCAGCTACTCTTTTTCTGTTTTTCTTCTTTGGCTGAGTCGGATCTTTCTGTGATACATCACGTGCTTTCTTCGGCTTTGAAGAGGACTTTGCAGATGCGGAAGCTGCAGCAATTGCCGGCTGTCCTTTTCCTGCAAATTTCTTTTTCATCACATACCACAACGCACCTGTAATACATACAGAAGAATATGCACCGACAAGAACACCAACCATCAGAGGTGCTGCAAATTCACGGATAGAAGAAACACCCATGATATAAAGAACAGCTACCATAACAAAAGTTGTAAAAGAGGTATAAATACTTCTTGTAAGAGTCTGAGTGATACTTGTGTTTACAATTTCTGCCAGTTTTTCTCTGGAACCACTGTGAAGGTTCTCACGTATACGGTCAAAAATAACGATTGTAGCATTGATAGAATAACCTACGATCGTAAGCATGCAGGCAATAAATGTATTACCGACAGATACTCTGGCAATAGCATAGAATGCAAGTACAACCAGAACATCATGCAGAAGCGCCAATACCGCACTGCTTGCAAAACGGATGTCTTTAAATCTGAACCAGATATAAAGAAGCATACAGATTGTAGCTACTATAACGGCTACGATCGCATCACGACGCATTTCACTACTTACTGTAGAAGAAATACTTTCTGTGGAAATCGTGCTGTCATCTACACCAAATTTCTCAACCAGTGCACTCTGCAGAGCTTCACGTTCGCTCTGATTCAGAGAACGTGTCTTGATCACAACCTGATTTGTTCCGACTACCTTTGTAGGCTGAACATTCTTATCTCCTGTCACCTCTTCTACAACAGGAGTTACTTCAGAATCAATGGTCTTAATATCCATATCTTCATTAAATGTAACAGTTGTAGAAGTACCGCCTGAGAACTCAAGGCTGTAATTTAACGCTTTGTTTCCTGCATGCGAATTAGCAAACATCGCTGCCGGACCGCAGAGGATCAGGATAATGGAAATAGCAAAAAATACTTTCTTCTTTCCAAGGAAATCAACTGCCTTACGTTCTTTTGCAGATCCGTAGAATTTCGGATCACGTACACCAACTGCATAAAGTGCATTTACAATCAGTCTGGATACAACCAGTGCTGTAAACATGGAGATCACGATACCAAGGGCAAGTGTATAAGCAAATCCCTTAACAGTACCTGAACCAAGCCACATCAGCACAAAGGCTGCGATCAGCGTTGTAATATTTCCATCAAAGATTGCAGAGAAAGCTTTGCTGAAACCGGACTTAATAGAATTCCTTACTGAGACTCCTGCACCAATTTCCTCTCTGATTCGGGCATAAATAATAACATTGGCATCCACCGCCATACCGATACCAAGGATAATACCCGCAATACCCGGAAGAGTAAGAGTAATATCAAAGGCATTCAGCGTAATCAGCATTAATGATGTATAAAGAATCAGTGCAATACCTGCAACTATACCAGGTATGCGGTATGCAATGATCATAAAGATAATAACGATGATCAGACCGATCGCACCTGCAAGAACACTTGTAGAGATTGCTTCTTCACCAAGCTGTGCAGCTACAACACTGGAACGAAGTTCTTCCAGTTCCAGTCCCAGAGAACCGATACGGATATAAGAAGCAAGGTTCTGTGCTTCTTCCAGGTCAGACATTCCGCTAATCTGTGCTTTTCCACCGGAAATCTCTTCATTTACATTCGGAGCACTGATAATGTTATTGTCATAGACGATAGCGATCTGCTTGCCTACATTATTCTTTGTAGCTTCTGCAAATTTTGTTTTACCACTGTTTTCTCCATCAGAAGTAAGAGTAAGACTTACCACATATTCCTTTGCACTTGTGTTCTGATTCTGAATCGCACCACCCTGGGCATCTGCTACATCAGAACCTTCCAGAACAACACTTCCGGATTCCTTGATCTCATCCATAGTTCTGGAGAGAACATATCCATCCTGTCCTGTAGTAAAGTTCTGGTTTCCGTCAGCATCTTCTTTTGTGATGAAATACAGGGAACCTGGTTTACCCAGATCATTCAGAATAGTATCTGCATCTGTAACACCAGGAATTTCAACTGTAATACGGTCTGATCCTTCCTGGTATACCTGAGCCTCAGTACTGTACTGCTCTACACGCTTCTGAAGCTTGTAGATCGTATCTGACATCTCTTCGCTTGTCGGATTGCTTTCCTTAGCCTGGTAGGTAATGCTGACACCACCGGCAAGATCAAGACCCGTGTTGATATGTTTTGCTGCACCGGTTCCGGTAGGACCGATACCTACGGCTGCAGTAAAGCAAAAGAACACAGTCAGGATCAGTGTCAGAAGCAGCACTACGATTCCTTTACTTTTCTTCATAGTTCTTTTCCCTTCTTGATTTTTTGTCCGCGGTCATGTTCATCCGCCTGCCAGCCATTTTCTGTTATGATAACAGCCGACGGCGGTATCAGTCAGACAGATTACTGCCCACTAATCACATGCCAGTGCGGCTTTTATCATGATGGCGCACTCCACACGTTTTCTCTGGAGTTCGCATCCGATTTCATAATTGCCTTTGATATCTCCCTGGAAATGGAATGCATTTGCCGCACATCCGCCACTACAGTAGAAACGTGCGAAGCAGTCTTTGCAGTCTTTCTTTGTGTAAACGTTGCATCCGCCGAATTCCTTCTGGATTTCCGGCTTTGTAATGCCTTCGTCTACATTTCCCATGAGATACTGTTCTTCACCAACAAACTGGTGACATGGGTAAAAATCACCCCAGGGTGTTACAGCCAGGTACTCTGTTCCTGAACCGCAACCTGACAGTCTCTTGTATACACAAGGGCCACCTGTAAGGTCGATCATAAAATGGAAGAAGTTAAATCCTTTCCCCTCTTTCTCTCTTTTAATCATTTCTTTTGCAAGAGTATCATACTCTTCCATGATCTGGGGGATATCCTCCTCACGGATCGCATATTCCTCCGTATCAGCCGCAACTACAGGCTCTACGGAAATCTGTTTAAATCCAAGATCTGCCAGATGAAGCACATCCTTGGAGAAATCAAGATTATGGTGGGTAAAAGTACCTCTTACATAATACTTGTCCTGATTTCTGGATTCTGCAAACTTCTGGAACTTCGGCATGATCAGATCATAGCTTCCTGCACCTTTTCTGAATGGACGCATGTAGTCATGTACTTCCTTACGTCCGTCCACACTGAGTACAACGTTGCCCATCTCTTTATTGCAGAATTCCATTACTTCATCATTCAGAAGAACTCCGTTTGTTGTTAAAGTGAAACGGAATTTCTTATTGTGAAGCTTTTCCTGCTCTCTGCCATATTTTACCAGATCTTTTACAACCTGCCAGTTCATCAGCGGCTCGCCGCCAAAGAAATCTACTTCCAGGTTTTTTCTGGAACCGGAGTTCGCGATCAGGAAATCAAGAGCTTTTTTGCCGACTTCATAGGACATAAGAGCTCTTCTGCCATGATATTCGCCTTCTTCGGCAAAACAATAACGGCAGGCCAGATTGCAGTCATGAGCAATGTGCAGGCACAATGCTTTTACAACGGTCTGCCGGTTATTTGAAAATTCTT
>ENA-OWPB01002804-OWPB01002804.1-human-gut-metagenome-genome-assembly--contig:-NODE-2804-length-11164-cov-2.628679_pt1 | contig 11164 bp, 8 predicted proteins | sample MGYA00248260_ERZ651838 | MGnify/ENA primary metagenome ERZ651838 (study PRJEB26924, sample SAMEA4378304) | human gut metagenome | biome: human gut; feature: human-associated habitat; material: faeces...
TCTCCGGTCATGCACATCCATGCAAATACAAGACTTCCTCCGCGGCTTACGATATTCATTTTACGTTTGTGTTTTTTGATCTGTTCAATAGTTTTGCGGGTGATTCCACAGTGCAGTGTTACAAAGTCCACACCGTCCTCAGCGTGAAGACGTACTACATCGACGAAATCCTGTGCAGTCAGAGTAGCAAGATCTCTCTGATAGTGGATGACGCTGTCATAGACCGGAACAGTTCCGATCATTGCCGGACATTCGTGTGTCAGCTTCTGCCGGAAAGGCTGAGTGTTGCCGTGGCTGGATAAATCCATAATGGCCTCTGCTCCGAGATTTACAGCACTCATCACTTTCTGCATTTCGATATCGTAATCTTTACAGTCTCTAGAGACTCCGAGATTTACATTGATCTTCGTGCGAAGCATACTGCCGACGCCTTCCGGATTCAGACATGTGTGGTTTTTGTTGGCACAGATTGCAACCTTGCCTTCAGCAACGAGCTTCATCATCTCGTCAGTGGACATATGCTCTTTTTGAGCAACGGTCTTGATTTCAGGCGTGAGAATTCCTTTTCTGGCTGCATCCATTTGTGTAGTGTAGTTTCTCATGTTCATTTTGCCTCCATTTTCATTTTTTGTCTGAGTTTTTCTATAGCGGTACAAGGTGGTGTCCCCAATGTATCGCTTGTATAAAAAAAGAAGATGCGTAGAGCATCTTCCTTAATTATTGCGTCAAGATATGTTCCCTACGTTGGCATTATCCAAATCAGGTTATGGGTCGAAGCGGAATTACGCTTCCTCTCAGCCGGTTTTCACCAGCTCCCCGTATGTAATTTTCGGAATGCCCATAGAATGATGTGTATTGCATGGAACGTTCCGATTTACCAGTTATTATAGACCTGAAAAAATGTAAAAGCAAGAAGAAAATGTGATTTATGCCATTTTTGCTATAACTGGAAGCATTGAAAAATAGAAATAGAAATTAGTTTCCTGCATAGGGCAATGTGTGGTAGAATAGAAACATCTTGTGAGCTATAACACATGATGTTTTGAAAAGAGAATGTTCAAGTAGAAGGGAAGATATATATATGAGTGGAAAGAAAGGGGAACATGAACCGGAAAAAGAAGGGGTACTTGCAACGATATGGGATTATGCCAAGACATTTCTTATTATTTTTCTGGTCGTGTTTGCACTAAATAAACTGGTCTATATCAATGCGGTGATTCCGTCTGAATCTATGCAGACAACAATTATGAAGGGAGACCGGATCATCGGCAGCCGGCTTGCATACAAATCAAAAGATCCGCAGAGGTTTGATATCGTCATTTTTAAATATCCGGATGATCCATCCAAGATATTTATAAAAAGAGTCATTGGTCTGCCTGGGGAGACTGTGGAAGTGAAAGACGGAAAAGTGTACATAGATGGATCAGAGAAGCCATTGGATGATAGTTTCTGTAACGAAGTACCGATCGGAGATTTCGGGTCATATGAAGTTCCCGAAAACTCTTATTTTATGATGGGGGATAATCGTAATAACAGTTTGGATTCCAGGTACTGGAAGAATCATTTCGTAGAAAAAGATGCGATTCTTGCAAAGGCCGTTTTCCGCTACTGGCCGTTCAGTGAGATTGGTAAGGTTGAGTAGACCGGACTAATAAAAGTAAGAAAAAGGATTTGAGAGGAACAAAACAATGAGTACAACAAACAAAGAAGAAAAAGTGGCAGATGTCAGTACGGAGAATATATACCGGCTGAATGGAAGAGTGCCACTGAAAAAAGCAATTCCATTCGGGCTGCAGCACGTACTGGCTATGTTTGTATCAAACTTGGCGCCGGTGCTGATCGTTTGCAGTGCCGCGCTTGTAAGAGGAACAGGGGAACACCTGACTTCTGCAGAGATTACACAGCTTTTACAATGTGCTATGTTCGTGGCAGGTATCGGAACATGTATGCAGTTATATCCGGTATGGAAGATCGGGTCGGGGCTTCCGATAGTTATGGGAGTCAGCTTTACGTTTCTGGGAAGCCTGTTAGTAATCTGTACCAATCCGGAACTTGGATATGAAGGGATGGTTGGTGCTGTTATTTTAGGTGGTATTTTTGAAGGACTGGTGGGTCTTAGTGCCAGATACTGGAAGCGTTTCCTGACACCGGTCGTATCCGCGTGTGTAGTTATCGCAATCGGACTTTCGTTATTGTCCGTAGGTATGGATTCCTGGGGCGGCGGAACCGGAGTTGCTGATTTTGGCGCATGGTATCATCTGGTTGTTGGAGCATTTACACTGATTGTATGCCTGGTGGCCAGATATTTGCTGAAAGGGGTATATAAGAATCTGAATGTCCTGGTAGGATTGATTCTTGGATATCTGTTAGCAATCATTTTTACGGTTGCAGGTATTGCGCCGATGGTAGACTTTTCTGGAATTACAAAGACTGTACAGGAAGTTGGAGTCTTCAGTCTGCCGAAGCTAGTCTTTTTGACCAGCCATAAACCAATCTTTGATCTGGGAGCATTTTTGACAATTGCTATTGTATTCCTTGTATCTGCGGCAGAGACAACTGGTGCAACAAGCGCCGTATGTACCGGTGCCTTGGATCGTGAGATTAAGATGGAAGAATTGCAGGGGTCACTTGCTGTAGATGGATTCTCCAGTGCACTTTCCGGCTGTTTTGGATGTCTGCCGTTGACTTCTTTCAGCCAGAATGTAGGACTTGTAACGATGACACAGGTCATCAACCGGTTTACGATTTTGATGGGAGCATTTATTTTGATTTTGTCATCACTTTTCCCACCACTGGGAGCATTTTTTAATTCCCTGCCACAGGCAGTTCTTGGCGGCTGTACAGTTATGATGTTCGGTTCTATTATGTATGAAGGAATCAAGATGCTCAAAGAGTGTGAGTTCGATGATCGGACGATGGTCATTGTATCACTGGCATTTGCAATCGGTGTAGGACTGACACAGACATCCGGCAACTTCTTCGGTGCATTTCCACATGAGGTGGGAGATATCTTCAATGGAAATGCAGTGGCAGGTGTGTTTGTAGTCTCTCTGTTGTTGAGTTTGTTTTTGCCGAAAAAGAAAAAAGCTTTGTGAATAAAATAGCATATGTTGACCAAAAGTAGTTTGACAGGTTATAATAAAAAAGGTAATTTAAAAGAAGATAATGAAAAAAGACTCTGACGGCAAGGTGATCCGAGCGGGAATAGTCGAATATATCAGACACAGGGAAGATACAATTGGGAAAAGTGTCTCTTCCTTGTACAAGAATCCATCATGCAGAAATCGCATCTGTACAGATTTCTCAGGGTGAATACTATTTTAGTGGCAGATATAAGGACTTTTTTCCGGAAGGAGAAAGGTCCTTTTTCGTTGGGGGAAATTGGGAGAAAGACATGTTAAAGGTAGCGATTTACGGAAAAGGTGGAATAGGAAAATCCACAGTAACTTCTAATCTGGCGGCAGCATTTGCTACAATGGGGAAAAGAGTCATTCAGATAGGCTGTGACCCGAAAGCAGATTCTACAATTAATCTGCTGGAAGGAAAGCCTCTTCGTCCGGTCATGAACTATATGCGGGAGGAAGACGAAGAACCGGAGAAATTAGAAGATATTTCCAAGGAAGGATTTGGCGGCGTACTCTGTATAGAAACGGGCGGTCCGACGCCGGGACTAGGATGCGCCGGCAGAGGTATTATCGCAACATTCCAGCTTCTGGAAGATTTGAGACTTTTTGAGACGTATAAGCCGGATGTAGTGCTCTACGATGTTCTTGGAGATGTTGTGTGTGGCGGCTTTGCAGCACCGATTCGGGAAGGCTATGCAGAAAAAGTATTGATTGTAACGTCCGGAGAAAAGATGGCGTTGTATGCGGCTAATAATATTTCCAGCGCAGTTCGTAATTTTGAAGACCGAAGCTACGCACGTGTGTTTGGCATTGTGCTGAATCACAGAAACGTGGAAAATGAGGTACAAAAAGTGCAGGCATTTTCAAAGGAAAGCGGAATTCCAATCGTAGGAGAGATTCCAAGAAGCGATGAGATCATCCGTTACGAAGATCAAGGACAGACGGTGATTGAAGGAAATTCAGAGTCAGAGATCAGTGGAAGATTCTATGACCTCGCAAAAAAATTACTGGAAAGCGAGGAGTAAGAGATGGTGGGAATTTCAAATATAGGAGCAGAAGCTCAAAAAGTGAACAGCGTGAAAGCGGAAAAAGATAGAATAGAAAAAGAAGCATTTTTCTGTACAACGAAAGAACTAAGCAGGCTTGGTCTGGAACAGATTCCGACACAGTTTCAGTCACATAAGCATCTGATCTACAGTTCGCCGGCTACACTGGCATTCAATTCACCGGGAGCAGAAGGCTTTGGCGTGAAGCGTGCCGGTCTTGCAGTGCCAGATTCTATTATGTTGATTGTAGCTCCGGGGTGTTGTGGAAGGAATACTTCACTAATCAGTTCTATGAAAGAATATAATGACCGGTTTTATTATCTGATGATGGACGAGACCGATATTGTGACGGGAAGACATTTGAAAAAAATTCCAAAAGCAGTAGAGGAAATCTGCAGTGTCTGTCCGAAAAAACCGTCGGTCGTTATGATATGCATTACCTGTGTGGATGCCCTTCTTGGAACGGATATGGAGCGGGTGTGCAAAAAGGCGGAAGAACAGGTAGAGATTCCGGTCAGACCTTGTTATATGTATGCACTTACAAGAGAAGGCCGAAAACCACCGATGGTACATGTAAGGCAGTCCTTATATTCATTGCTTGAGCCGGGAAAAAAGAAAGGCAATGTAGTCAATCTTTTGGGATTTTTCTCGCCGCTTGTGGATGACTGTGAGATTTATGATCTGCTGCATAGTGCGGGAGTGAAGACGATTCATGAGATTTCCAGATGTAAGGATTATATGGAATATCAGACTATGTCAGAAGCAAATTTCAATCTGGTACTGCACCACGAAGCAAGATTTGCAGCAGAAGATTTTCACAACCGGCTTCAAATTCCATTTATCGAGCTTCGAAGACTCTATCAGATAGACAAGATTGAAAACCAGTATCATGCACTTGGTAATGCACTCGGTGTTGCATTTTGCGATGAAAAATATAAAAAGCAGGCAGAAGATGCACTGGAAAAATTCCGGCAGAAGTGTCCGGATGCTTCTTTTGCAATCGGAGAATGCCTGAACGCTGATCCATTTGAATTATCATTAGCCTTGATACGTTACGGATTTTCTGTGCCGGAAATTTACGGGACAATCACGGTGGAGAACTTCACATACATTCGTTCACTGGCAAAAATAAGTCCAGAGACGAAAGTATTTTCCAATATGGAACCGACGATGATTTATTATGACCCGGCGAAAAGCGGTGTGAATCTGGCAATCGGAAAAGATGCCTGTTATTATCATCCGGATTGTCCATATGTCATGTGGAACGGGGAAGAACAGCCATATGGATATGCCGGAGTGAGAAGATTATTCGAACAATTACTGGAGGTAGTATAGTGAGAGGACTTAGAAAATATCTGACACCATTTGCACCGGATCAGTCTGGTGCGGTGTCTGTGTTATATGAACTTGGGGGACTGATCGCAATCTGTGACGCCGGCGGCTGTACAGGAAATGTATGTGGTTTTGATGAGCCGCGCTGGTTTGAACAAAAAAGTGCCTTATTCAGTGCGGGACTGCGTGATATGGACGCAATTCTCGGGCGAGATGACCGTCTGGTGGAGAAGCTGGTGGATGCAGCTTCAAAGCTCGATGTAAAGTTTGTAGCAATCATCGGGACACCGGTTCCGGCAGTGATCGGAACGGATTACAAGGCACTTGGAAGAATGTGCGAGAAAAAATTAAATATGCCTGTTATCACCATTGATACAGATGGTATGGAATTATATGATGTGGGCGAAGAAAAAGCATGGCTGGAGCTTTTCCGGACATTTGCAGAAAAGGGAATGATTGATAAGGCAAGTGAAAGAGTGAAGCCGAATCCGGATATTGAGAAAAAACAGGGAAAAATCGGGGTTCTTGGATTAACGCCGCAGGACATAAGTGACCTTCGGGCACCAAAGAAGATTCGAGAATATTACCAGGAAAAAGAAGGAAAAGAAGCAATCTGCTACTGCATGGGAGAAAATGTCTGCCGGGGCACGTATGGTCTTGACAATGCTCGAACAGCAGGAGAGGTTGAAAAAAATATTGTAGTTTCCCCGGCGGCTCTGGCAGCTGCAAAATATCTGGAAAAAACATTTGGCACACCTTATGAGGTCACTTATCCAATTGTAAAAGAGCTGGTTCCGGATATGGATTATCGGGGAAAGAAAATCCTAATCGTGCAACAGCAGGTTATTGGAAATGCAATGCGTGCAGAAATCAGACGAAGATGCCAGAAAGTAAATGGGGATCCATCTGTTGATAACAATGCAGTTATTACGGTAGCAAGCTGGTTCATGATGAAGCAGGAACTCTCCGAAAAAGGTGATATTTCGCTTCGAGAAGAAGATGATTATATGGAGCTTATCAAGGAAGAGGATTATGATATTGTTTTTGCAGATCCGATGATGAAACACATGACTGAAGATGCTTATAAAATGGCTGGAACAGGCTGTGTGGCAGATGCATATGAGACGAAAAGAAAAAGAATTTTTATAGATGCCACACATTTTGCCGTGTCAGGAAAATTGCGTGAGGAAATGAAAAAGCGGGAGGCGTAGAGATGAAAGAAACAGTGACCAGACGAATCCGTGTCTACGGAATTGTTCAGGGAGTCGGTTTTCGTCCAACCGTAAGCCGTCACGCAACGACTTGTAATATCTATGGGAGCGTCAGTAACAAAGGACCTTATGTAGAGATTTTCGCACAGGCGCCGGAAGCACAGGTAGATAGATTTGTGACCATGATCCGTGAACAGTCTCCGAAACGCGCAGCAATCTTGAAGATGAATATAGAAGACGTTGAAAATCCAGAAATTTATAAAGATTTTCAGATTGTTGAGAGCGAAAAGACGAAAGGGGAAATCTTTGTTTCTCCGGATATTGCAATCTGCGAAGAGTGCAAGGAAGAGATGTATCAGCCGGGGAACAGGCGGTATCTGCATCCGTTTATCAATTGTACATGCTGCGGACCGAGACTGACTATTTTAGATGCACTTCCGTATGACCGGGAGCGCACCAGTATGAAAGAATTTCCAATGTGCCCGGACTGTGCACACGAATACCATGATCCAGAGAATCGCAGATTTGACGCACAGCCGGTCTGTTGCAACAATTGTGGACCACAGGTGTATCTGGCAGAAAGAAGCGAACGAGGGCGAGACGCGGTTACTTACGCCAGACGAGTGATCTCAGAAGGCGGAATTGTGGCAGTCAAAGGAATCGGTGGGTTTCATTTGTGCTGTGATGCGACAAAGGAATCGGCCGTGGAACTTTTGCGGACAAGAAAAAAACGTCCGGTCAAACCATTTGCAGTGATGGCACGCAACGAAGAGGCGGTGCGCCGTGTATGTGAACTTAGCGAAGAACAGGAAAAGGTTCTGACCGGTCATCAAAAACCGATATTGTTGCTGGATAAAAAAGAAGGAGGAAGTAAACTTGCAAAATCTGTGGCTCCTTTTAATCCGAAGGTGGGCATGATGCTTCCTTATGCACCGGTTCAATTATTGTTATTTCAGTATGATGACGGCATTCAGATGCCGGATTTTCTCGTAATGACCAGTGGGAATATTTCCGGTGCACCAATTTGCAGAGATGACCGGGAAGCGAAAGAGGAACTGTCACATTTATGCGACTGCATACTTTCTCATGATCGGAAGATCCGTATCCGTGCAGACGATTCTGTGATGGATTTTTACCGGGGAGAACCGTATATGGTCCGAAGAAGCCGGGGGTATGCACCACTCCCATATATGCTTTCAAAAGCGTGGAAGGGGCAGGTACTTGCTGTTGGCGGAGAATTGAAAAATGCATGTTGTATTGGACATGATGACCGGTTTTATCCGGCGCCGTATGTAGGAGATCTGGAAGATCTTCGGACGGTGAAAGCGCTTCGGGAGACGATCACGCGACTGACTGCTTTGCTGGAAGTAGAGCCAGAGCTTGTAGTGGCAGATTTGCACCCGAAGTACAATTCCACAATGGTGGCGCATGAAATGGAGCTTCCAATGATACAAGTGCAGCATCATTATGCGCACATTTTATCCTGTATGGCGGAAAATGACTGCGCAGGTCCGGTCATTGGCATTTCCTTTGATGGAACCGGATATGGAACGGATGGCACAATCTGGGGTGGTGAGATTCTGTACGCAGATTATGAACATTTTAAGCGAATAGGAAGTATTGAACCATTCTGGCATGTAGGCGGAGACATTGCTTCCAAAGAAGGATTTCGTATTGCAGTCTCCATCATTGGCGGACTTGTGAGTGAGAAAGAAAAAGCAAAAAATATCATAAAAGAATTGGAATTATGTAACGAACCAGAAGCAAATGTGATTCTTACTATGGCACAGAGACATTTGAATGCAATTGAGTCTACAAGTGCAGGAAGGTTGTTTGACGCAGTAAGTGCGATCCTGGGGATTCAAAAAAAATCTACATTTGAAGGGGAAGCGTCCATGGCATTGGAATTTGCAGCAGAGGCATGGCAGAAAGAACATGGGACAAAGAATCCGGAAAATACAAAAAACGCTAAAAATGCCGAGAATATTCCAAATGCTAAGAATACAGATGTTGAGGAGCAAGAACATATTTTCATGCAGACGAATGCAATTGTCTGTCAGATGATTGAGGGCAGAAGACAAGGGGAAGATGTCGGAAAGCTCGCGTATGTATTTCATCAGTTGCTTGCAAAGGAGATCTGCGTAGCCTGCGAAAATGTACGAACGCAGAAGAAATGTAATCAGGTGGCGCTAAGCGGCGGCGTATTTCAGAACCGTCTATTGCTGGAACTCGTGGAAAAGGAACTTTTAAATCGAAAGTTCCAGGTATTGCGGCATCATCTGATTCCACCAAACGATGGCGGGATAGGACTTGGCCAGGCAGTTTACGGCATGGCATATCTGAATAAAAAGAAGCAGACAGATAGTAAAAATGTAAAATAAAAACAAATCATGGGAGGTTAAGAGCATGTGTGTTGGATTATCAGCAAAGGTAGTGCGAATAAATGAAGGCATGGCAGTGGTAGATGCTGATGGAGCAAAGAGGGAGGTTTCTGCGGAACTTCTGGATGAACTGGAGCCGGGAGATTATGTAATGGTACATGCAGGAGTTGCAATCGCGAAGATCTCGGATGAAGATGAAAGTGAGACAGATCAGCTCATGGAGGATTTATTATAATGGAAGAAAAAAAGAAAACAGCCAGAGAAATCATCGAAGGCTATGATGGCCCTCCGGTGCGGATCATGGAAGTGTGTGGAACCCATACACATGAGATTTTCAGACTTGGAATTCGGAAACTTTTGCCAGAACAGGTAGAACTGATTTCGGGACCGGGGTGTCCGGTCTGTGTAACACAGGTCGGATTTATCGATGAAGCAATTTATCTGGCGCTGGAAAGGCAAGTGACGATCTGTACATTTGGTGACCTGGTACGTGTACCGGGAACGAATATGAGTCTTGCCGGGGCAAGAGAGAAGGGTGCGAAAATCCGTATTGTCTATTCTCCGGCAGATGCGAAGGAGTATGCCAAAGAACATCCAAAGGAGCAGGTAGCATTCCTTTCAGTCGGATTTGAGACCACCACTCCGTCTGCCTGTCTTTCTGTGAAAAAAGCAAGAGAAGAGGGATTGACGAACTACTCGATTCTGACAGCGAATAAAACGATGCCGCAGGCATATGAAGCATTGAAGGGAAGCGCAGACATTTTCCTGTATCCGGGACATGTCAATGCGATCACCGGGACGAAGCTGTGCGAAGAACTGGCAAAAGAAGGAGTCAGCGGTGTGGTAGCAGGATTTACAGCAAAAGAACTTTTGACAGCGCTGGCAGTAGCACTGGTACGGTTTCAGGAAGGCGGTCCATTTTTTGTAAATTGTTATCCACGTGTAGTAACAGACGATGGAAGCCCGCAGGCGCAGAAGCTGGTAGAAGAGATGATGGAACCTTGTGATAGTGAATGGAGAGGTCTTGGCGTGATCAAAGGTTCAGGAATGAGACTTCGAGAGGAATGGAGTGCGTTTGACGCACGGAAGAAATACAAGATTCCGCCGATTCAGGGAAAAGCAAATCCTGCATGCCGGTGCGGAGATGTTCTTCAGGGAAAATGTAAACCTTCTGATTGTAAGGTATTTGGTAAGGTCTGTACACCACAGCATCCGATCGGTGCATGCATGGTGTCAGGAGAAGGTGCATGTTCCGCGTACTATATGTACGGCGAAGCAGAGGAAATGAAATAAAAAGCTGGGAGTGATATATTATGAATAATGGAATAAAAGATCAGACAGTCACTATGGCACACGGTGCCGGAGGACGTCAGACATCAGAATTAATCGATAACATATTTGCGGCACATTTTGCAAATCCGGATCTGACTGCGGATGATGCGGCTGTGTTAAATCCGCCAGTTGGGAAAATGGCAGTGTCCACCGATGGATTTATCGTATCGCCTGCATTTTTCCCAGGGGGAAATATCGGAAAACTGTCTATCTGCGGAACGGTCAATGATCTGGCGTGTATGGGAGCAAAGCCGCTGTATTTGACCTGTGCATTTGTCATTGAGGAAGGATTTCCGATGGACAAACTGGAAGAAATTGCGGCAGCAATGGAAAAAACCGCCAAAGAAGCAGGTGTTCACATCGTGTCTGGTGACACAAAGGTAGCCGGAAAAGGACAGGTGGACGGGGTGTTTATCACAACAACAGGAATGGGACAGATTGAAGATGGAGTCAAAGTCGGCGGCGAGCTTGCGAAACCAGGCGATGCGGTTATTGTAACCGGAGATATTGGGCGCCATGGCTGTACAATCCTGCTTGAGAGAGAAGATTTTGGAATTGAGGCCGATATCAAGAGTGATTGTGCACCCCTTTGGAAGACGGTGGAAGCAGTGATGAACAGGACACACGATCTGCATGTTATCCGTGATGCGACACGTGGCGGCGTGGGAACTGTATTATATGAAATTGCGAACCAGAGCCAGGTAGGCGTACGGCTTGACAGCGCCAATATTCCGGTT
>ENA-OWPB01002807-OWPB01002807.1-human-gut-metagenome-genome-assembly--contig:-NODE-2807-length-11156-cov-3.691109_pt1 | contig 11156 bp, 8 predicted proteins | sample MGYA00248260_ERZ651838 | MGnify/ENA primary metagenome ERZ651838 (study PRJEB26924, sample SAMEA4378304) | human gut metagenome | biome: human gut; feature: human-associated habitat; material: faeces...
AGTACGAAACGTACTTTGCAAGCTATCTCGGCGGTGATGATATGTGGAGCAGAAATGCATCAGACGGCAAGACATATGAAGAGTCTATCAAGGAGACACTTCTGGATGATCTGAAGAATATGGCTCTTCTGGAAGAACATATGAAAGATTATGATGTGAAGCTTACAAAGGCCGATAAAAAAGCAATCAATGATGCGGCAAAAGAATTTGACAAAGCCAATTCACAGAAGAAAAAAGACAAGGTGTCCGGTTCTAAGGAAAATGTAAAACGTGTCATGACACTGATGGCGATCGAACAGAAAATGCGTGCGGCAATTGTAGCAGATGCGAATGTGAAAGTAACGGATGAAGAAGCGACACAGAAGCATATGCAGTATGTAGAATTTGATTATAGTATAACATCTGATTCTTCAAGCTCATCAGATACTACAGTATCCGAAGCGGAAAAGAAAAAAAACAAAGAGACGGCAGAGGCATTTGCCAAAGGTGCAAAGACAGCAGAAGATTTTGCTGCGTATGCAACGGAACAGGGAACAGAAGCCAAAGATGCCACGTTTGATTCGGATTCAGTAAGTCCGTCTAAGGAAGTCGTAAAAGCAGCAGACAAATTAGGAGAAGGCGAGACGACGGATGTGATCGAAGGTGACACTGCATGCTATGTGGCAAAAGTTACAAGCCTCAATGATAAAACGGCTACAGAGACTAAGAAACAGTCCATGATCACAGACAAACAGGATAAATACTATAAAAAAGTATTAAAGAAATGGAAAAAAGAAGAAAAGATTACAGTCCATAAAGGTAGCTGGAATAAGATTAGCTTTACAAAACTGAGTGTGAAAGCCAAAGACACAAGTACAACCGGAACAGGCAGTACTTCTGGTAACTAAGAGGATTAAAATAATGGGCAGCATCCATCGGGTGCTGCCCATTATTTTGTGATCACTATGCGTTCGGAAGAAGCAGCAGGTGGCGGTTCTGTAGATACCATAGTATACAAGAAGAGCTGCCAGCGGCAGCTCTTGAAGATTTTATTTCATGAAAGTAGATACGATCTCGTTGACGAGCTTGCCGTCAGCTTTTCCCTTTACTTTAGGCATCAGGTTCTTCATGATCTTGCCTTTATCCTTTGCGGTAGGAGCATCCAGTCCCATCTCTGCAAGAACAGAAGCAACGACTTCTTTGATCTCTGCTTCATCCATCATCTTAGGAGCATACTGTTCCAGAACAGCCAGACGCTTGTTGCATTCTTCGATGATCTCTGTACGATCTGCAGGAGTCATATCCAGGGTCTCTTTTGTCTGCTTGATCTCTTTTAAGATTACCTGAGTCTCTTCTTCCGGTGTCAGGTCTTCGCGTTTGTCGATTGCTTTATTCTTAAGAGCTGCAAGCAGCATGGATAAAGTTTCCTTTGTGTCTTTGTCTTTGGCTTTCATGGCTTTGACCATATCAGCACGTACTTCATCAATTTTACTCATGATTCATTCCTCCTAATATTTTCTTCCAACTATTATACAAAACTATTGAAAAAATATCCAGTCTAATATCTGCATGAATAATTCCTTGCTGTTTTCAGCATACTAGCCATATGTTAGAAAATATGGAAAAAACAGAAAAATCAGGAGGAAGATAAATGCTATGAAGGCAACAGGAATCGTAAGAAGAATCGATGATCTGGGGCGTGTGGTCGTGCCAAAAGAGATCAGAAGGACACTGAGGATCAGGGAAGGCGATCCGCTGGAGATATTTACAGACAGAGAAGGTGAGATTATTCTGAAGAAATATTCACCGATAGGGGAACTGTCTGCATTTGCAAAGCAGTATGCGGAAAGTCTGTCGCAGGTTTTGGAATGCCTGGTGGGGATCTGTGATATGGATCAGGTAGTGGCAGCAGCGGGAAATGGAAAGAAAGAGATTCAGGATGAAGATATTACGGGAGAGCTTGGAGAATTTCTGAAAGAACGAAAAACACGGAATGCCAAAGCCGGGGAAAAAAGATATGTACCGATCGTGAGTGTATCAGAACCTTATAAACAGGAGGTGATCAGTCCGATTCTGTGTGCAGGTGATGTGATCGGTGCGGTTTTTCTGCTGAATCAGGAACGTACGGACAGGTTCAAAGATACAGAGCTTTGTCTTGCGGAATATACGGCAAAGGTTCTGGGCAAACAGATGGAACAATAGGACGATTGTAAACAAAAATAAGCGCATAAATCAGATGCTTCCTTCATAATCTGTGATAGATGAGGAGGGAAAGCATGGGAAAAAAGGGACAAAATGAAGTGTGGATCATGTGGATACTGAAATCTCTTCTGGCAGCATATGTAGTGACCGGAATCCTTTTGATGATACTGGCAATGGCGCTGTATAAATTCGAACTTACGGAAGAAGCTGTGACAGCAGGGATCACAGCGGTCTATCTGCTCTCTACATTTGCCGGTGGACTTGTGGCGGGTAAACTTGCAAAGATCAGACGTTTCTTGTGGGGAATTGTACTTGGAATTCTGTACTTCGCATTTCTGTTACTGATTACATGGGGAATCTATCGTACATTTCACGGAAGTGGAACAGAGATTCTGATAACATTTGCGCTGTGTGCGGGAGGTGGTATGGCAGGCGGAATGATATCCTAAGAAAAGGATTGCGAAACCTATATTGAAATGTTATAATAACATAAGTTAAGCAATAGTAAGGAGGGACATGAACATGAAACATGTAAAATCATTGAATAAACCTATGAACAGCAATCTGAAAAAAAGCGGATGTGGCGAATGCCAGACATCATGCCAGTCAGCATGTAAGACATCCTGCACAGTAGGAAACCAGACTTGCGAACAGAGCAAATAATTTAAAAAGATATGGGATACTTGGGACAGCGGTCTTTAGGGTCCGCTGTTTCTTGTTGCCATGCATGTGACGAAAAGGTCCGGTGGACCTTTTTTAGTTGTCTGCGGAATTGTTTTTTGATTATTTGACAACATATGGTTTTTGACGGGTAGAAAGATAACGGGAAATTCCCGATATGAAATAAGAAAAATGAGAAAGGGGTACCAAAGGATATGATTCATCAGTACCGTAATAATGGATATAATATCGTTATGGACGTGTACAGCGGATCTGTACATGTAGTAGATGATGTCTGTTATGACGTGATCGCGGAAGTGAACAAGTCAGAAACAGAACCAACTGCCGGATCGTTAAAAGAAGCGGATGTAAAAGAAAAGCTTTTACAGACACTTGGAAACAAATATGAAACATCCGACATTGAAGATGCATTATCAGACGTGATCGAACTGACAGAAGGCGGTCAGTTATTTGTAAAAGATACATATGAATGCATGATCGAAGAAGTAAAGAAGAGAAAGACAGTTGTAAAGGCACTGTGCCTGCATATTGCACACGACTGTAACCTTGCTTGCAAATACTGTTTTGCAGAAGAAGGGGAATATCATGGAAGACGAGCACTTATGAGCTATGAAGTCGGTAAGAAAGCGCTGGACTTCCTGATCAAGAATTCTGGTAACCGCCGTAATCTGGAAGTAGATTTCTTCGGCGGGGAGCCTCTGATGAACTGGCAGGTGGTAAAAGATCTGGTAGCTTACGGAAGAGAGCAGGAGAAGATACATAATAAGCATTTCCGTTTTACAATCACAACGAACGGAGTGCTGTTAAATGATGAAATTCAGGAATTTGTAAATAAAGAAATGGACAATGTAGTGTTGAGCCTGGATGGACGTAAAGAGATCAATGATCAGATGCGTCCGTTTAGAAATGGAAAAGGAAGTTATGATCTGATCGTTCCGAAGTTCCAGAAACTTGCAGAAAGCAGAAATCAGGAAAAATATTACATTCGTGGTACATTTACAAGAAATAATCTGGATTTCTCCAATGATATCATGCATTTTGCAGACCTCGGATTCAAACAGATGTCGATTGAACCGGTTGTTGGAGATGAAAGTGATCCGTATGCGATCAGGGAGGAAGATATTCCTAAGATCATGGAGGAATATGATAAACTCGCCAAGATGATGATCGAACGCGAGAAAGAAGGAAAAGGCTTTAATTTCTTCCATTTTATGATAGATTTAAATGGTGGACCATGTGTGGCAAAACGTTTATCCGGTTGTGGATCCGGAACAGAGTATCTGGCTGTTACACCATGGGGAGACCTCTATCCATGTCATCAGTTTGTCGGACAGGATGATTTCCTGATGGGTAATGTGGATGATGGAATCGTGAAGCCGGAGATTGCTGACGATTTCAGAAGCTGCAATGTGTATTCCAAAGATAAATGCAGAAACTGCTTTGCAAAATTCTACTGCAGCGGCGGATGCATGGCAAACTCTTATAATTTCCATGGTACGATCCATGATACTTATGAGATCGGCTGTGAGATGCAAAGGAAACGTGTAGAGTGTGCGATCATGATGAAGGCTGCACTTGCAGAAGAATAAATAATTCGAGAGGATGTGTAGGAGAACGATGAAAAAGTCAAAAAGCATACTGAGTTTGCTTCTGGCTGTAATTCTCATCGTCGGACTTGGATTTACTGTGATTACAGGAATTGGCAAATCTAAGTCCGGTGCGATGAAAAACATCAAACTTGGTCTGGATCTTGCCGGTGGTGTAAGTATTACCTATCAGGTAAAAGATAAGAATCCGACCAAAGAAGAGATGAGCGATACGATCTACAAACTGCAAAAGCGTGTAGAACAGTACAGTACAGAAGCAAGTGTATACCAGGAAGGAAATGACCGTATTAACATTGAGATCCCTGGTGTTACAGATGCCAATAAGATTCTGGATGAACTTGGAAAACCAGGTTCCCTTTCATTCCAGACAGCGGATGGAGAAACAGTTCTTACGGGAACAGATGTTAAGAGTGCGTCTGCGAAAACCGGTCAGGATAACATGGGGAATAAAGAATATTCTGTAGAGTTGAATCTGACCAAATCAGGTACCAGCAAATTTGCAACGGCAACGAAAGAAAATATCGGAAAACAGATTGCGATCATCTATGATGGTGAGACAATCTCAAGTCCGGTCGTACGGTCTGAGATCACAGGTGGACAGGCCTATATTACAGGCGACTTCACTTATGAAGAAGCAGATAATCTGGCATCTACGATCCGTATCGGTGGACTGAAACTTCAGCTTGAAGAGCTGCGTTCCAATGTAGTAGGAGCACAGCTTGGAGAACAGGCATTGAATACAAGTTTAAAAGCCGGTATTATTGGTCTGATCCTTGTATTCCTGTTCATGATTTTTGTATACAGACTTCCGGGACTGGCATCAAGCCTTGCGCTGGTCATCTATACAGAGATCGTACTTGTAATATTGAATGCGTTTGATGTAACGCTGACCCTTCCGGGTATTGCCGGTATCATTTTAAGTATTGGTATGGCAGTAGATGCGAATGTTATCATCTTTGCCCGTGTACGTGAAGAGATGGCAAGAGGAAGAAGTGTAAAAGTATCCTTAAAATCAGGATTCCAGAAAGCTATGTCAGCAATTGTTGACGGTAATGTGACAACACTGATCGCGGCTGCGGTTCTGTGGTTTAAAGGTTCCGGAACAGTCAAAGGATTTGCGCAGACTCTGGCAATCGGTATTGTGGTATCAATGTTTACAGCACTGGTGATTACACGTATGATCGTGTTTGCGTTCTATGGAATCGGAATCCGAAAAGAGAGTCTGTATTACCATAAGATGAAAGAAAGAAAGCCAATCAACTTCCTTGGCAAGAAGAAAGTGTTCTTCAGTATTTCTATTGCAATGATCCTTGCAGGATTCGTGGTTATGGGAGTACATTCTGCCCAGGGTAACGGGGCATTGGCTTACAGTCTGGATTTCAAGGGCGGAACATCTATGAATGTGAAGTTTGACAAAGATTATTCCATCGATGAGATTGATAAAGAGATCGTTCCTGTTGTAGAAAAAGTGACAGGAGATTATAATATCCAGACACAGAAAGTATCCGGAACAAAACAGGTAGTCATCAAGACAGTAACTTTAAGTCTGTCTGAACGTGAGAAGGTAAATAAGGCACTGGAAGATAATTTTGGTGTAAAAGAATCTGATATCACAGCGGAAAATATCAGTTCAACGATCAGTAATGAGATGCGTCAGGATGCAGTGATCGCAGTGATCGTGGCAACAATTTTTATGTTGCTTTATATCTGGTTCCGTTTCAAAGATGTACGTTTTGCTACAAGTGCGGTGCTGGCATTATTACATGATGTACTGGTTGTACTGGCATTCTATGCAGTATCCAGAATCTCAGTCGGAGGTACATTTATTGCTTGTATGCTGACGATTGTAGGTTATTCGATCAACGCGACGATCGTAATCTTTGACCGTATCCGTGAGGAACTTCCGCTTATGAAGAGAAATACAGATCTGTCAGAACTTGTAAATAAGTGTATTACACAGACACTGACAAGAAGTATTTATACTTCACTGACAACATTTATCATGGTTGCGGTACTGTTTATTATGGGTGTAAGTTCTATTCGTGAGTTCGCAGCACCTCTGATGGTAGGTATCGTCTGCGGTGGATATTCTTCTGTATGTGTTACAGGAGCACTGTGGTATGTAATGAAGACGAAAGTCGGCAAAAAAGCACAGCCAAAGAAAAAGAAAAAATAGATCATAAAATGAACCGGGAAGCAGTTATGCCTATTGACAGGGCATAACTGCTTTTTTTAAAATAGAGACATAATATTTTGACGGACAGATACAAAGGGGATAAAGATAAATGGAACGATGGGTTCTGCTGCGCAAAGGTGCAGATTTTGAAGCGATAGGAAAGAAATATCAGATTAGTCCGAGACTGGCATGCCTGATCCGCAACAGGGATGTGATCGGAGAAGAGGCAATCGAACGTTATCTGAATGGAACGATCAGTGATCTGTATGATGGGATGCTGATGAAAGATGCGGATAAGGCGATTGACATTTTGAAAGAAAAGATTGCAGAGGAGAAGAAAATCCGGGTGATCGGAGATTATGATATTGATGGTGTGAATGCGACGTATATTTTGCTGGAGGGGCTGGAACGTCTCGGGGCATATGTGGACAGTGATATTCCGGACCGCATAGGTGATGGATATGGTCTGAATCGGCATCTGATCGACCGGGCTTACGATGCCGGAATCGATACGATCATTACCTGTGATAATGGAATCGCAGCAGCAAATGAGATTGCATATGGCAAAGAACTGGGCATGACGATCATCGTAACGGATCATCATGAGATCCCGTTCGATGAAATAGACGGAGAAAAGATATACAGACTTCCACCAGCGGATGCAGTGATCGATCCGAAGCAGAAGGACTGTGTATATCCGTTCAAGGGACTCTGTGGCGCGGCGGTTGCATATAAACTGATGGAGGCGTTGTGGGAAAGCATGGGGAAAGATTCCACTGATCTGGATGATCTGATTGAAAATGTTGCAATCGCAACGGTCGGTGACGTGATGGATCTGGAGGATGAGAACCGGATCTTTGTCAAAGAAGGACTGCAGATGCTTAAGCGAACGAAGAATCCGGGACTGAAAGCACTGATAGAATGTACAGGAATTGATAAAGAAAGTCTGAATTCTTATCATATAGGGTTTGTTCTGGGCCCCTGTATCAACGCAAGCGGGAGGCTGGATACAGCAAAGCGGGCACTGAAACTTCTGCGGGTGCGTACACAGAAAGAAGCGGATATTCTTGCGGGTGATTTAAAAGCATTAAATGACAGCAGAAAGGATATGACCGAAGAAGCAGTAAAGCTTGCGAAAGAACAGGTGGAGACGACAGATTTATCCGACGACAGGGTACTGGTCATCTATCTGCCGGATTGTCATGAAAGCCTTGCGGGGATTGTTGCGGGAAGAATAAGGGAATGCTATTACAAACCGGTATTCGTACTGACGGATGCAGAGGATGGTGCGAAAGGATCCGGACGGTCGATCGACGGATATCATATGTATGAGGAACTGAATAAATGCAAAGATATCCTGACGAAGTTTGGCGGACACCGGCTGGCAGCAGGACTTTCTCTGGAAAAAGAGAATATCGCAGAATTCCGGAGAAGACTGAATGAGAACTGCACCCTGACGGAAGAAGAAATGAAAGAAAAAGTCACGATTGATATGGAGATGCCGTTTCTTTGTGTGACGGAAGAACTGGTGAAAGAGCTGGAACTTCTGGAACCATTCGGAAAAGGGAATACAAAGCCGATATTTGCCGCACGCGGAGTGACGCTTCTGGGAGCGAGAATACTTGGAAAGAACAGAAATGTACTGAAGATAAAGGCACAGGATGCAAACGGAAGTGTCATAGAAGCCATGCTGTTCCAGAATGTGGAAGGATTCTTAAAGAATATGGAAGAGACCTACGGGCGCATGGAGGTGGATGCTCTTTTACAAGGCAGAGGCGGTCATATAAAAATTGCGGTGACTTATTATCCCGATATCAATGAATATATGGGAAAGAGAACACCGCAGATTGTGATCACACATTACCGTTAAGCTGGTTTCTCTCGTTGCAGTGTGAAAACCATAGATTGAAAATCAGAACGAGTAATGGTATACTTAAAGTTGTATTTTAGACAGAAATGGAGAGAGTATCATGAAACCGATAGAAGAGTATGTAAGAAGTATTCCGGATTTTCCGGAATCGGGAATTATATTCAGAGACGTAACAAGCATCCTTCAGGATGCAGATGGATTACATCTGGCGATAGACCTGATGCAGGAAAAATTAAAAGACGTGGATTTTGATGTGGTTGTAGGACCGGAATCAAGAGGATTTATCTTTGGTGTACCGATCGCATATAATCTGCACAAGCCATTTATCCCAATCAGAAAAAAAGGAAAACTCCCATGCGAGACGGTTTCTGTTGAATATGAACTGGAGTATGGCACAGCCACGATCGAGATGCACAAAGATGCAATCAAGCCGGGGCAGAAAGTGGTTATTATTGATGACCTGATTGCTACAGGCGGAACCAACGAGGCTATGGTGAAGATGATCGAAAGCCTCGGCGGAGAAGTGGTAAAAGCAGTATTTCTGATGGAACTTGCCGGGTTAAAAGGAAGAGAAAGATTAGAAGGATATGATGTGGACGCTGTGATCACATATCCTGGAAAATAAAAAGAGAGAAATCAAGGGAAGGAGGCGTTAATATGTCTGATAAGACAACCTATGAATCACTGGACAACCGGATCGCACCGGAAGCACTGACAGAAGATCACACGAAAGGGCTTGCAGTTGTAGACGGGCATGCGGTAAAATCTCAGGAAGATTATGAGGACCCGAACCGGTTATATGACATGTTAATTGCCCGTATCCGAAAGTATCATCCGTCCACAGATGTTTCCATGATTGAAAAGGCTTATAAGCTGGCGGTAAAGGCGCATGGAGATCAGCGCAGGAAATCCGGAGAACCATATATCATCCATCCTTTGTGGGTAGCGATCATTCTGGCTGATCTGGAGATGGATAAAGAGACGATTGCGGCAGGGATGCTGCCTGATGTGGGAGAAGATACAAAGTTTACGGAAGAAGATATCCGGAGGGAATTTGGAGATGAGGTAGCACTTCTGGTAGATGGAGTTACCAAACTGGGAAGACTCTCTTATTCATCGGATAAACTGGAGGTACAGGCAGAAAACCTGCGTAAGATGTTCCTTGCCATGGCGAAGGATATCCGTGTGATCATTATCAAACTGGCAGACCGTCTGCATAATATGCGTACCTTGCAGTTCATGACGCCGGCAAAGCAGAAAGAAAAAGCGAAAGAGACGATGGACATCTATGCGCCGATCGCACAGCGTCTTGGTATATCTAAGATCAAGACGGAACTGGATGACCTGGCACTTAAGTATTCCCAGCCGGAGGTGTTCTATGACCTGGTGAACCAGATCAATGCAAGAAAGACAGAGAGGGAAGAATTCGTAGAGCAGATCGTAGAAGAAGTATCGACACATATGAAGAATGCGAATATCAAAGCAGAGGTCAACGGACGTGTTAAACATTTCTTCAGTATCTATAAGAAGATGGTGAATCAGGATAAGACGGTTGACCAGATCTATGATCTGTTTGCTGTGCGTATCATAGTAGAATCTGTAAAAGACTGTTATGCGGCACTGGGTGTGATCCATGAGATGTATACGCCGATTCCGGGACGTTTTAAAGACTATATTGCTATGCCGAAGCCGAATATGTACCAGTCACTGCATACGACACTGATGAGTTCGGTCGGACAGCCGTTCGAGATCCAGATCCGTACAGAAGAGATGCATAAGACAGCGGAATATGGTATTGCGGCGCATTGGAAATATAAAGAGTCGAATGACGGTAAGAAGAGTGTTGAAGCACAGGAAGAAGAGAAGTTAAGCTGGCTGCGCCAGATCCTGGAGTGGCAGAGAGACATGTCGGATAACCGGGAATTCCTGAATCTGATCAAAGGTGACCTTGATCTGTTTGCAGAAGATGTGTATTGCTTTACACCGCAGGGAGATGTCAAGAACCTTCCGAATGGTTCGACGCCGATCGACTTTGCTTATGCGATCCATAGTGCAGTTGGAAATAAGATGGTTGGAGCCAGAGTGAACGGAAAACTGGTCAATATCGATTATAAAATTCAGAACGGGGATCGAATTGAGATCCTGACTTCACAGAATTCCAAGGGCCCAAGCAGGGACTGGCTGAATATTGTAAAAAGTACACAGGCAAAGAACAAGATCAACCAGTGGTTTAAAAAAGAATTCAAAGAAAGTAATATCATCCGTGGAAAGGATATGATTGCTACATACTGCAAGGCAAAGAGTATCAATCTTACAAATATTATTCAGCCGAAGTACCAGGAGATCGTGCAGAAAAAATATGGATTCAAAGACTGGGAATCTGTGCTGGCGGCAATCGGTCACGGAGGATTAAAAGAAGGACAGGTAGTAAACCGGCTTGCAGAAGAGTATGGAAAAGATCACAGACAGGCAATTACGGATGAAGTTGTTCTGGAGAGAGTGGCTGAGGCTGCAAAGAATAAGGTACATATTGCCAAGTCCAAGAGCGGTATTGTAGTCAAGGGGATTGATGATATGGCGGTCCGTTTTTCCAGATGCTGTAATCCGGTACCGGGAGATGAGATTGTCGGATTCGTTACTC
>ENA-OWPB01002810-OWPB01002810.1-human-gut-metagenome-genome-assembly--contig:-NODE-2810-length-11153-cov-3.125338_pt1 | contig 11153 bp, 9 predicted proteins | sample MGYA00248260_ERZ651838 | MGnify/ENA primary metagenome ERZ651838 (study PRJEB26924, sample SAMEA4378304) | human gut metagenome | biome: human gut; feature: human-associated habitat; material: faeces...
TCTTTTAATTGAAATAATTAAATCTTCTTTTGATTCAATTTGTCCTCGATCAATCAAATGATAGTAATCGTCAAAAGGTTGAATTTCTACATAATCATAAAACTTTAAGAGTTCTTCTAATTTTTCATCAGAAGAATTCAAAGCCGCTTCAAAAACATCTGAACGGTAACAGCTTGTTCCAAAAAGTAATCCTTTTCGATAGTATTCAAGTCTTTCTTTAGGGATACGTGAGCCATCATGGAAATAAGTTGTATTGGCTTCTGATACAATCTTAAACATATTTTTAAGACCTTCTTTATTTAAAGCAAGAGCTGTCATATGATATGGGAAAACGATTTTATAAGCATCATCTTTTTGTAATTTATTTAAATCAAGTAAATTATAATTTCCACTTTGCATAATAGAATGTAACATCGTTGTAAATACAGCACCTAAAACTTCAGCATCATAATCAGCTCTATGTGCTACATCATCGTCATAATTTACACGATAAACACGACATACATTTCCTAAACGATAAGATTTCATTGGTTTCATGATAGCTCTTGCTAATGCCAAAGAATCAATAACCGGATTAGTTATAGGTTTTTGATTTAACCTCTTTAAACTTTCATTTAAAAAACCAATGTCAAATTTAGCATTGTGAGCCACTAAAATAGCATCACCAAAGAATTCTAATATTTGTGGTAAAAACTCTTTAATTGTTGGTGCATCAGCAACCATTTCATTTGTAATATTTGTAAGTTGAGAAACACGTGTTCCAATCTTTTTACCAGGATTTACAAAACTTTGTAAGCGATCAATCACTTCACCATTTTTAATTTTAACTGCACCAAATTCTGTAATCCCATCATGGATAACAGAAAAACCAGTTGTTTCCAAGTCAAATGATACATATGTGGCATCTTCAATAGACATATCTTTTTCATTAAAAACAATATTAAAATAAGGTTCTATCATATTTAATTCAACACCATAGATCATCTTAATGCCCGCTTTTAAACTAGCTGCTTGAGCTTCAGGAAATGATTGAACATTTCCATGATCAGTAACTGCAATTGCTTTGTGTCCCCATTTGGCCACTTGATTAATATAATCCGAAACATTGCCTATTCCATCCATTGCTGACATCTTAGAATGTGTATGAAGTTCAACTCTTTTAACTTCCGCAGTGTCTTGCCTTCTTGCTGGTTCTTTAATGACTTCTATTTGACGAGCCATCATAACTGTTTCTCTCGCATAATTATCTAAACGAATTTCTCCTGTTGCTTTGATCCACACTTTACCTTTATCTAGTACTTTAATATCCTCTAAAGTATTAGTTGTATTGTTTTCAAAGCGTTTTACCATAATTGAATCCGTATAGTCAGTGATCCATAATGTTTGAATATGTTTTCCTGCACGTGTTTTGATTAATTCAGTTTTAAAGACATACCCTTGAATCGTACAATTATTTTCCATCGTTTGACTGTTAATTTCAGATAACTTTAAAAAAGTTGCATCACCCTTTGGTTTTCGATAATTATTTTTATAATCTACAGTTGGTTTTACTGGTTCCGATTTTTTTATTTCGGACATATCTATTTTCATTGGTTCATAGCTGTCCATTTCTTGTAATAAATGATTTAATTCATCATTATCTTGTTTAACATAAAAACTAAAATCTTTCTCTATTCCAATTTCCACAAAATACTTTTTAATTGTTGATTTTAATTGTTGGAATTGTTCCAATTGTATTTCATTTAACAAACCAATCGATATAGTTTGTTTAATTTCAATATCTTCGATTTTCAACGAAGAAAATAATGGTGAAATTTGTTTTAGTTTTTCAATAATATACCCTAAATAAAGTGAAACATCTTTTGACTCAAAATTAAAATCATCATAACAAATTACAAATTCAGCCAGGTAAGGAAAATCAAGGCCATGATCAAGTAAGAGTTGATACTCTGTAAATGGAATCAAATCCTTACTCAATATATAAAATGTATAATGGTTATCATGATGTACAATAACTTTTTTCAATGAAGCATGTAATAAAACATTAACATCTTCGATTATATTCAATTGTTTTAATAGTATTATTAATTTATTCATATTACACCTCAAAAATCTTACCTATTATAACACAAAAAAAGGCTTACGCCCTTTTTTTAGAAAAATTTTCCAATATCATTTATAGTTACAAAAATCATTAGGCCAAAAACAAGAATTAGTCCTGCCATTTGTAAAGCATATTTCATTTTTGTTGGAATTTCTCGACGAATAATTTTTTCAACTAATGCAAATAATACTTGACTACCATCTAGTCCTGGAATAGGAAGTAAATTAAACATTCCAATATTTGTTGATAGTAAAGCAGTCAATGACAACAATGTACTAATTGAACCAGATTGTGTAACTTGTGCAGTCACTGTATAAATTCCTACTGGACCAGAAAGTTGTGAAACAGTATGTGTTAAATCTGTAATAAGTTTTCCTAATGTTGTAAAAATCAATAATGCATATTCTATAAATTGATTAATTCCTTGTCTTATAGCCTCAATAAAAGTCAATTTTTTAGTAGCCGCTGTTATTCCAATGACATAAGACTTGGATTCACTATTGTACTTTCCTTCAACTGTTTTTTCAATATTTTGATTCCCTCTTTTAAGGGAAATTTGCATTGTAACTGTATCTGTATCTAATTGTAAATTTTCATTAGATAAGACAGATTGAATATCTGAAAATGACGCAATGATATGTTCTTCACCATTAATTGTGATTTTATTAATGGTGTCTCCAGCTTGAACTCCAGCATTATAAGCACCATTGTTTTTAACAACACTTCCAATTTCAGAAGTATTTGTTTGTACTTCAACAAACGAATAAATACCAATTAATAAAACAAGGGCAAGTACAAAATTCATAAAAACACCAGCTAACATAATAATGCATTTTTTCCATGTTTTAATTCCTTTTAGAGTTCTTTCATAAGGAACATCTTTCATTAATTCGTTGTCTTCTTGATCAGCTTCACCTGCCATTGCAACATAACCACCAATAGGAAGTGCACGAATTTGATAATCTGTTTCTCCTTTTTTCTTAGAAAAAAGTTTAGGACCCATTCCAATAGAAAATTCAGCACAATAAACACCAAATAATTTAGCAGTTAGAAAATGTCCTAATTCATGGATTAATACAATAGCTCCTAGTATTACAAAAAAGACAAGAATATTTATAATCGTCTGCATGTTTCATTTATCTCCTTTAAAACAAAATCTCTCGCCCATTGATCAATATCTAATAATTGATCAATAGTTGGATCTTCAACCAACTCATGAGCATTCATAGCTTTTTCAACTAATTCATCTATTTGTAAAAATTCAATTTTTCCTTCTCTAAACAAAAGATTAGCCATTTCATTTGCACCATTTAAAACACATGGTAAGCTTCCACCTGTTTTTCCAGCGCGATATGCTAAAGAAAGCGCATGAAATCTATTGAAATCTGGCTTTTTAAAAGTAAGCGAACCAAGTTCTGTTAAATCTAACGATTTACCATTAATTAATTTTTTTCTTTGTGGATAAGTTAACGCATACTGAATAGCTAAACGCATATCAGGTGTTCCCATTTGCCCAATGACAGAAGTATCTTCAAACTCTACAGCAGAATGTAAAATACTTTCTGGATGAATCAAGACTTCAATTTGATCATAATCTACATCAAACAACCATTTTGCTTCCATGACCTCTAATCCCTTATTAAATAAAGTAGCACTATCAATCGTAATTTTAGCCCCCATTGACCAGTTAGGATGATTCAACGCTTCTTTAACAGAAACACCTACAAGTTCTTCTCTTGTTTTATCTCTAAAACTTCCGCCACTTGCTGTTAATAAAATACGTTTAATTTTATTCATTTCATTTCCTTGAAGCGATTGGAAAATCGCTGAATGTTCACTATCTACTGGTAATAATTTTACACCATGTTCTTTAACTAATTTTGTAATAATATGTCCTGCAACCACAAGTGTTTCTTTATTAGCTAAAGCAATATCTTTTTTAGATTCAATAGCATGAATTGTTGGTAACAAACCTGCAAACCCTACAATTGCATTTAATACAATATCAACTTGATCAATTGTTGCAATTTCATCTAAACCAGCACTACCAAAAACAAAACGAATATGTGGATATTTTTCTTGAAGATAGTTACAATCCTTTTCATCGATAACACAAACAACTTGTGGATTGATTTTTTGAATTGTTGTTTCAAGTAATACAATATTTTTGCCCGCAGACATTGCAACAACATTAAACTCATCTTGATGATGCAAGCAAACATCAACAGTTTGTTGACCAATAGAACCTGTAACACCTAAAATCGTAATATTTTTCATTATCTATAACCCCACAATCATTAAAAAGAAACTAAAAATCAATACATTAAAAGTTAAACTATCAATACGATCTAAAATTCCGCCATGTCCTGGTAATAATTTTGAATAATCTTTAACTTCAAAATATCTTTTAATGGCACTAAAAATCAAATCTCCTATTTGACTTGTCATTGTCATTACAATAATTGCTGGTACAATAATCCAATGATGTGCCAATATTCCTGCAAAATATGCAAAAACCAATCCTAAAACACTTCCTAGAACAATTCCACCAATTGACCCTTCAATTGTTTTTTTAGGAGATAATCTTGGAATCAACTTATGTTTACCAAAAGCCATACCAGCAAAATAAGCTCCTGTATCACTACCAAAAGTTGCAATTGCTAATAACAATAAATATTCCCAACCATAGTCAACTCTCAAAACAAGTAACGCATGTAATCCAGAACAAACAAGAACACCCATCGTAAAAACATAAGCACTTCTTTCAATATTACATTTATCATCAAAAATCATACATGCTAAAATAACCGCTAAATAAACCAAAATAGAATAGCTAGAAATAAGTAAATGATTTCTGTTTAATAAAAATCCTGTAACAAAAAATAAACCAACAATGATATACATATACATTCCAATACGTGGTCTAGAACAAATATGTAACATTTCATATACACTAAGACCCATTGCAACCCCTATAACAATTTTATAAAAAATACCCCCAAAAATGACTGCTGGAACTACAATTGCAATCAAGCACAGTGCAGTAATAATTCTTTCTTTCACTATTTTAAACCTCCATATCTACGATCCCTATTTTGATAAAGCCAAATTGCTTTATGTAATTCTTTTTCATCAAAATCTGGCCAACAAACAGGAGTAAAAATAAACTCTGCATAAGCAAGTTGCCATAACATAAAATTAGATAATCTTTGTTCTCCACTTGTTCTTACCATTAAATCAACATCAGGTAAATTCGCAGACATTAATGTTGAACCAAAATAATTTTCATCAATATCCTCAATATCAAGTTTCCCATCTTTTACATCTTGTGCTATTTTTTTAGTTGAACAAACGATTTCATCTCTACTACCATAAATAAAAGCAAAACAAAGTTTTAGTCCAGTATTACCCTTTGTTCTTTCTATAGCAGTATTGATAATATCTCTTGTTGCCTTTGGAGCTTTTTCTAAATGCCCAATCATACAAATTTGAACATTATTTTCAATTAATTCTTTTAAATAAAGTTCAAAAAATTTTTTGGGTAATTTAAATATAAATTGTACTTCTTCTTCAGGACGAGAAAAATTTTCTGTAGAAAAAGCATAAACTGTCATTGCTTTAACACCAAGTCTATTAGCCTCTAAAGCAATCTTACGAATTGTCTTTGTCCCTTCGTTATGGCCATAAGTTCTTGGCATCATTCTCTTTTTAGCCCAGCGTCCATTGCCATCCATAATAAAAGCAATATGTGCTGGTATATTATTCATGTCTAATTCATAGTTTTCAATTTGATCATTCATAGAATAATCCTCCTTAAAGTCATGATTGATTATAACATAAAACCATAAAATAAAAAAGCGCCTAATAAGACGCTTCAATAATTATACAGTCATAATATCTTTTTCTTTTACTTTACCAATTTCATCAACTTCTTTGACAAATTTATCAGTTAATTTTTGAACACGATTTTGACCGTCTTTAATTTCATCTTCACTACCATCGCATTTTTTAATTTCATCATTAGCATCACGACGAATATTTCTTATAGCAACTTTAGCATGTTCAGCAAATTTCCAAACATTTTTTGCATATTCTTTACGTCTTTCTTCTGTTAATGCTGGTACAGTAATACGAATAATTTCTCCATCATTTTGAGGAGTTAAACCTAAATCAGCTTCATAAATTCCATGTTCGATATCTTTTAAAGCAGATTTATCATAAGGTTTAATTACTAATTGTCTACCTTCTACAACAGAAACACCAGCCATTTGATTAATTGGTGTTGGTGATCCGTAATAGTTGACCATTACACGGTCTAACATTGCAGGAGTAGCTCTTCCAGTTCTAACTGTCGCTAAATCTCTTTGGTAAGCTTCGATTGCTTTTTGCATTCTATCACTTGCATCATCTAAAATCATATTTATCATATTATTTTCCTCCAGAGATAGTTGTTCCTATTTTTTGTCCATCACAAGCTTTGGCAATATTACCATCTTCTTGCATATTAAATACACATAAATCAATATCGTTATCTTTACATAATGTAATAGCTGTTTGATCCATTACTTTTAAATCTTTTGCTAAAACATCACTATATGAAATCTGATCAAATTTTACTGCAGATTCATCTAATTTAGGATCAGCAGAATAAACACCATCGACCCCATTTTTAGCCATTAAAATAACATCAGCATTGATTTCAGCGGCTCTTAATGCAGCTGTAGTATCAGTTGTAAAATATGGGCTTCCAGTTCCAGCACCAAAAATAACGATTCTACCTTTTTCTAAATGTCTAACCGCACGTCTTCTAATGTATGGTTCTGCAATTTGTCTCATTTCAATTGCTGAAAGTAAACGTGTTTGAACTCCTAGTTGCTCTAAAGAATTTTGAACAGCTAAACCATTCATTACTGTTGCTAACATTCCCATATAATCAGCAGAAGAACGTTCCATACCCATTTGTGCACCAGTAACACCACGCCAAATATTACCACCACCACAAACGATGGCAATTTCAACACCTAAATCTTTAGCTTCTTTGATTTGTCTTGCAATATCGGCTACAGTATTAGCGTTTATACCAAAATGATCATCACCGGCTAATGCTTCACCACTTAATTTTAATAAAACTCTTTTATATTTCATAAAATGTTCTCCTTTTTTAAAAAAAGGACACACTTGTAGTGTCCTTAAAAAATTATTGTTTCATTTGTGCAGCTACTTCTTCAGCAAAGTTTTCTTCTTTCTTTTCGATACCTTCACCAACTTGGAAACGAGCCATTTCTAACACTTTAGCTTTTCCTAAGTATTTAGCAACTGATTCTTTTGGTGTTTTAATGAATTCTTGATCTAATAAACACCATTCAGAGAATACTTTATTTAATTTTCCACGTTTGATACCTTCTAATACTTTTTCAGGTTTGTTAGCTAATTTAGGATCATTAGCCATAATTTCTGTTTGAACTGCATCTTCTCTATCTTTTTCAACTTGTGGAATTTCATCTTGTGAGATATATTTTGGATTAATAGCAGCAACATGCATAGCAATGTCTCTTGCTTTTTCTTCATCACCGTCAGCTAATTTAACGATTGATACCATTTTTCCACCCATATGTGAATAAGCACCAAATACTTCATCATCATTTTTAGTGAAAGTTTTAATTCTTCTTAAAGATAATTTTTCACCAATTTTTCCAGATGCTTCTGCAATTGTAGTTTCAATAGTTTTTCCATCAACTTCAATTGCTTTTGCAGCTTCTAAATCAGCAGGGTTATTTGCAGCAACTGCTTCACATACACTATTTACTAATGCAACGAATTCAGCATTTTTTGCTACGAAGTCAGTTTCAGAGTTAACTTCAGCCATAGCAGCTACATTTCCGTTAATAGCGAAAGCAGATAACCCTTCAGCAGCGATTCTATCAGCTTTTTTAGCAGATTTTGCGATTCCTTTTTCTCTTAACCAGTCGAATGATGCTTCGATGTCACCATCACATGCTTCTAATGCTTTTTTACAATCCATCATTCCAGCACCAGTTTTTTCACGTAATTCTTTTACTAATTTTGCACTAATTGCCATTTTCTTTTCCTCCATGAATTTTATTTTATTAAAAAGGGAAAGCTTTGCTTTCCCATCACAACATATTTATGATTTCCAGCCTTGAGATTATTCTTGAGTTGGTCTAGATTCTCTTCTTTGAGCTGGTCTACCAGCTTTATTTCTTGGCCCTCTTCTGTTGTTGTTTTCTACAGAAGATACAGCATCATTCATAGTAACTTCTTTTTCATCTTCATCTTTAACATAAGCAACAGTTAATGGTTCACTTTTAGCTTCACAAATTGCATCTGCCATAGCAGCAACAATTAATTTAACAGCTCTAATAGCATCATCATTTGCTGGGATTACATAATCAACTTCATCAGGATCACAGTTAGTATCAACAATACCAAATACAGGGATTCCTAAAATTCTTGCTTCAGCAACAGCGTTGTGTTCAGCTTTAGGATCTACAACGAATAAAGCACTTGGTAATCTTCTCATTTCTTTAATACCACCTAAGTTCTTTTCTAACTTAGCAGCTTCTTTTTTTAGTAAGATAACTTCTTTTTTAGGCAATAAATCGAAAGTACCATCTTTTTCCATTTTTTCTAATTCAACTAATCTTCTAATTCTTTTTTGGATTGTTTTGAAGTTAGTTAAAGTTCCACCTAACCAACGTGAGTTAACATAGAAACTTCCAGAACGGATTGCTTCTTCTTTAACAGCTTCTTGAGCTTGTTTTTTAGTTCCTACAAATAAAACTTTTCCACCTTTTTCGGCAATTTCATTCATTGCTTTATAAGCTTCATCGATTTTTTTAGATGATTTTTGTAAATCAATAATGTAAATTCCGTTTCTTGATGTAAAAATGTATGGAGCCATTTTAGGATTCCATCTTTTTGTTTGATGTCCGAAATGAACACCTACTTCTAATAATTTTTTCATTGAAATTACTGACATGTGTAATTTCCTCCTTTTCGTTTTTTTCCTCCATTATTTCAAACATTTACCACCATTAGGCACTCGATAAATGAATTCATAATGTGTGTATTTTTTAATACCTGAAACATAATAGCATAAGATTTAAAACAAAACAACCCTTTTTTATGCTTTATTTCGAGGATGTGCCTTTAAATAAACATTTTTCAAATGTTCTTTTGTAACATGAGTATAAATTTGTGTTGTCGAAAGGTTTTCATGGCCCAATAATTCCTGTACAGTTCTTATATCTGCTCCCGCATTCAATAAATGCGTGGCAAAGGAGTGTCTGAAAGTATGTGGATGTATTTTCTTGGTTGCATCATATTCTCTACCAATACGCTTTACAATATCCTGTATTCCTCTATTGGTCAGTTGTTCTCCTCTTTTATTAACAAAAACATATGGATGATCTTCTGAATTTACAAGTTTTCCCCTTACTTCTTCTATATATTTTAATAACCATTCACTAGCAAATTCATGGAAAGGAACATAACGGTCTTTGTTCCCTTTACCATGAATCAATAAAACTCGATTGTGAAAATCTATACAATCCAAGGTTAAATTTACTACTTCAGAACACCTTAACCCAGAAGCATACATGATTTCTAGCATCGCTTTATTACGAATTCCTAAATCATCTTGTGTATCAATACCATCCAATAAATCCACCATTTCTTCAGGAAACAAAAAATCAGGATTACGCTTTGTGGTTTTAATATTTTCAACAAGAATCATTGGATTATTTTCAGTCAATTCTTCTTTTACTAGATATTTATAAAATGATCTTAAACAACTGATTCGATTATTAATTGAATTCTTTGACAATTTTTTTTCATTTAAATAAGTTAAATATCCTCTTATATTTGTATACTTGACATCGTTAAAGTGAGAAATACTTTCACTTTTTAAAAAATCAATAAATTCATTTAAACTTCGTTGATAAGATTCAACTGTATTGATTGAGTAATGTTTTTGAAATTGAAGATATTTTATAAATTCTTCTTTATCTTGATTATAACTCATTGATAAATTGATCCATTACTTCTATTGCTCTGTTAGCATAAGCTTCTTTTCTTAGTTTCTTTTTAACACGTACAGGTAAATCTGGTAGAATTCCAAAATTAGCTTTCATTGGTTGGAAATTACTTTCATCACAATGCGTAATATAATATGCAAGTGCCCCCATGATTGTTTCCTGTGGAAAAATAACAGGTTTTTGTTTATTTAAATAACGAACCATGTTCATTCCGGCAACGATTCCACTTTGAGCTGATTCAACATATCCTTCAACTCCTGTCATTTGTCCAGCAAAATAAATTCCAGAATGATTTTTTAAACTGTAATCTTGATTTAAAAATTTTGGAGAACAAATAAACGAATTTCGATGCATGACACCGTATCTTACAAATGTTGCATTTTCTAATCCCGGAATTAAATGAATAATTCTTCTTTGTTCAGGCCATGTAAGATGTGTTTGAAAACCAACAATATTATATAAACTAGCTTGTACGTTATCTTGTCTTAACTGTACGACTGCATATGGTTTTGTGCCATCAGGTTTTGTTAACCCAACCGGTTTCATAGGTCCAAACAATAAAGTTTGTTTTCCTCTTCTTGCCATTTCCTCAAAAGGCATACATCCCTCAAAAAATTTTTCTTCAAAATCTTTTGGTTTAACAACCTCTGCTTTCATTAATTCATCATAAAATACATTAAATTGCTCCTCATTCATTGGACAATTTATATATTCATTTTCTCCTTTGTCATATCTTGATTTATAATAAGCAATATTAAAATCAATACTATCTTTTTCAACAATTGGAGCCGCAGCATCAAAAAAATAAAAATACTCTTCTCCTAATAATTCTTTGATTTTCGTAGACAAAGCATCACTTGTTAAAGGTCCACTTGCAATAATTGTTGGTGCTTGGGAAATTTCTGTAACTTCTTCATGAATCACTTCGATATTTGGATGATTTGTTATAAACTCTGTAACATCCGTAGAAAACTTTTCACGATCCACTGCAA
>ENA-OWPB01002811-OWPB01002811.1-human-gut-metagenome-genome-assembly--contig:-NODE-2811-length-11149-cov-2.854877_pt1 | contig 11149 bp, 9 predicted proteins | sample MGYA00248260_ERZ651838 | MGnify/ENA primary metagenome ERZ651838 (study PRJEB26924, sample SAMEA4378304) | human gut metagenome | biome: human gut; feature: human-associated habitat; material: faeces...
TACCATCACAGGTTAAAAATTTCTTCTGTTTTGTCATAGACTCTTACTATTAGTATTTAAAAAAATTTCAATATAAAAAGCCGAAAAGCCAAAGCGGGATCATGTTGCCCTCTCCTACTTCGACCTTATCGATTGCATAATACAGATCAGGATTATTCTTCACCTTCATGTTTTCTTCAATCCTGAAATTATGCATCCCATTGACTAAGAAATGTGCATTCTTCCCGCCCTCATTCAATTTATTATCCTTCAAAAGCTGGTTATAAAAGAATGATTCGCGGACAGACTGCATATTCACTTCCATCGGCCGGATGGGATACATCAAATTGGAGTTATACATATACACTTTAGAGGGTTTCTTGGGGAAGGACTCTCCCACCGGATAAAGTATGTTCATCAAACGGGCATCGGCCAAATATTTGATATAGTTCATCACGGTGGCCCGCGAAGTCTCTATGTCTTTGCTCAACTGACTCACATTGGGCGTACAAGGAGCGCTTGTCGCCAACAGGTAAAGCAGCTTACGCAGTTTCGGCAGATAGCTTTGTTCGATTTGTTTTATGTATAACACATCTACCTCCAGCATCATATTCATGGTCTTTAGCAAATTCTCCGAGAAATTGCGCTTCTCCAAGAAGAACGGGTAGAAACCATGATGCAGATAGTCCTGAAAGTATGCCATCGGTTTTCCCACCGAGCAGATGCCTTTCGCAATCTCCTGATGGTCCACCAATATTTCTCCAAACGTATAAGCTGGAAAACTGTTCCCGGACATCAGATTAAAAAATTCCCGGAATGAGAAACCTCGCAGGTTATACGAAACCACCTTACCTGACAGATCGGGATTTTCATCTTTCAACCGCATGACGGAAGAACCGGAAAAAATGATCTTCAAATCAGTGAAGTTATCGTAACAATAGCGGAGTTCTTTCGACCATCCCGAATATTTGAACACTTGGTCGATCAGCAGCACTTTTCCCCCTTTTGCCCTGAACTCAGAAGCAAAATCGACCAACGTACGTTCCGTAAAATAAAAATGATTCAGATTTATGTAAAGACACTCTTTATTATCCGCGCCAAAATGCTCGCGGGCATAATCCAGCAGAAAAGTCGTCTTTCCCACTCCGCGAGACCCCTTAATACCGATCAACCGATCATTCCAGTCGATCTCGTCCATCAGCCCTCTGCGAACCGGCGAATACAAGTGTTCTACCAGATATTTATGTGTTTTAAAGAATGCTTCCACTTTTTCAATTGACAATTAACAATGGACAATTGACAATTTATCCATCCCGTTAAACGAGGCAAATATAGATATTTTTTCCGAATTGCAATGCAGAGTTTGCAATTTTGATAAAAAACATCTATTCCAAATTATCAATTATCCATTTTTTATTGTTAATTATTCAATTATCGTTATCCACCCATAGGTATCAGGTTCATCGCCATACTGGATAGCACGCAGTTTATTGTATAGTTTTTCACAAACAGGACCCGGTTTGCCGTCTTTTGCAATCACATAAGACTTATTGACATCCAAATCATCGATCTGTGAAATCGGAGCAATAACCGCAGCAGTTCCACATTCGGCAGCTTCATCGAACGCAGCGATTTCTTCTACCGGAACCGGACGGCGTTCCACCGTCAGGCCCATATCGGTTGCCAACTGCTGCAAACTCTTGTTCGTGATAGAAGGCAGGATAGAGTGAGACTGCGGAGTGATGTAGCTGTTGCCACGAATTCCGAAGAAGTTGGCTGGGCCGCATTCGTCCAAATATTTCTTTTCTTTCGGGTCCAGATATAAAACAGCGGCGTAGCCCAGCTCATGAGCCTTTTCGCCCGCAACGAGACTGGCGGCGTAATTACCACCGACTTTGATCGTACCGGTTCCCTGAGGGGCAGCACGATCGTAATCGCGCATGATACATACTTTGGAGGGTTTGAAACCACCCTTAAAATACGGTCCCACCGGCGTCACAAACACCATGAACATATATTCGAGAGCCGGCTTCACACCCACCTGGGCACCCAAACCGATCATCAACGGACGGATATATAAAGCAGCCCCGCTTTCATAAGGGGGGACAAAACGTTCGTTCAGTTTTACGACCTTACGGATAGCTTCCTCGAACTTCTCAACGGGCAACTCGGCCATTTTGATACCGCGGCTGGAAGATTGCATGCGTTTGCCGTTCTCATCCATACGGAACACACGGATCTTGCCGTCTCTCCCTTTGAACGCCTTCAATCCTTCAAACGACTCCTGTCCATAATGCAAACATGTGGCAGCCATATGAATATTGATGATCTCGGAAGAACTAACTTCGAGCTCGCCCCATTTACCATCCCGATAGTAACACCGTACATTATAGTCTGTCTTCATATAACCGAATGACAGATCAGACCAATTAATATTTTCCATATCTTATCGTAATTAGATTATTGACAGGCAAAGGTATTAATAAAAAATGAAAAACGGCAACCGTTACTCATTTAATCCTCGCAGGAAAATAATCCCGCAAATTGTCGCAATGCGTACAGGCAAATTCGGCTACACTCTTATTGTACACCTTGCCTCAAATCTCATTGGTCCAAATCGAAACTACTGCTGCATCTAATTCGATTTTATATCCCATTTAATTCAAATTACACACAAGGGTAATATTTTTTAACAGATATAAGATTCCTACACCTCACTATCAATCAAGATTTTAACCCAAAATCGCATTTTAAAGAGAGATATTGTCTATTTTAACACTCATTTACCCCTTCAAAAACGGCAAAAATAACAAGAACGATAGATGCAAATTGCAGATTATATCGTATCTTTGTGAAGAAGCAACAAAAAGACATGATGGAAACTCAGCAACGAAACACGGAATATCGACACGTGGAAAATTCAAACAACATAAACAATCAACATATTGGGCAGACAAACATAACTGTTTTTTATGTACATTTGTCCACCCAAATAAATAAATAACATGAAAGTAATCGATCTGATCAATAGCAGCAAGAGTACTGCTTTCTCATTTGAAATACTTCCTCCGTTGAAAGGAAACAGCATACAGAAAGTATATAATGTCATAGACAAACTGATCGAGTTCGATCCTAAATACATTAATATAACATCCCATCACAGCGAATATATCTACAAGACTTTGCCAGATGGTAGCTTTCAGAAAGTCAACATCCGCAAACGTCCCGGATCGGTCGCCATCGCTTCGGCTATCCAGAATAAATATGGCATAACGGCTGTTCCTCATATTATATGCAAGGGATTTACAAAAGATGAAACGGAATATGCATTGATCGACCTGAACTTTTTAGGTGTTTATGACCTGTTGTTGCTCCGTGGAGATGTAAAAACACTAGAAGCCGGACAAAAAACGGACATATACCACGAACATGCAACCGACCTCCAGCAGCAAGTGAACGACTTCAACAAAGGGATCGCCATCGACGGATCTGTTTTCGAAGCCAATGAAACACCGTTCTCTTACGGAATGGCTTGCTATCCGGAAAAGCATGAAGAAGCCCCCAATATGGAATCGGATATTTTCTATCTGAAAGAGAAAGTAAAGAACGGGGCGGACTACTTGGTGACACAGATGTTTTTCGACAATGAAAAATATTACGCATTCGTAGACCGATGCCGGGCGGAAGGCATTACGGTCCCCATCATTCCGGGTATCAAGCCGATCGTATTCAAGAACCAGCTCACCGTGCTGCCTAAGATATTCCGTTCGGACATTCCCGAACCGTTTGCAACAGAACTTCGTAAATGCAAAACGGATGATGAAGCGAAAGCCGTCGGTGTCGAATGGTGCATCCAGCAATGCAAAGACTTGATTGCACACGGCGTTCCGAGCCTACATTTCTATACGATGATGGCATCGGATAGCGTCTATAAGGTGGCAAAAGAGGTGTATTGAAAGCACGAAAACATCGTTTCATGAGCACGAAACTATATTTCCATGCCTATGAAACGATGTTTTCATGCCGAAGGAACTATATTTTCAAGCAATCGTAATCTCCCCGATCAGCGAACAATTCAGATGTTCCTTTACTTCGTCCGGCGTCATACCATGCCCGAACAGGAACATCAGCTTGGCAACCGCACATTCGGTCGTGCTGTCGTAACCGCTCACCACGCCGGCCTGCAACAATTTGCGACCGGTTTCATAGCGGTGCATTTCCACGCTCCCGGCAAGGCATTGGGTGACATTGACAATGACGATCCCCCGTTCGACCGCATCCTTCAACATCTCCAGCAACCAGTCATATCCGGGCGCATTCCCGCTACCGAATGTTTCCATCACGACGCCTTTCAAGCCGGGAATATTCAAGATGCTTTCCACAACCTGAGGAGAAATTCCAGGAAATATTTTCAAGATTGCAATATTCCGGTCCAACAAGTAATGAGGTTTCAGCGGTTTTCTGGATACCGGGTGGTAGATCTGGGGAATATCATATTTAATAGAAATACCGGCATGCGCCAGCGGAGGATAATTATAGGAACGGAACGCATTGAAATTATCCGCATTCGTCTTGCTGGTACGATTCCCGCGCAACAGGTCGTTCTCAAAGAAAATACAGACTTCAGGAACCAGCGGCATATCGTTTTCACGGGCGGCGGCAATCTCTATCGCCGTAATCAGGTTTTCCTTTCCATCCGTACGAAGCATACCGATCGGAAGCTGTGAACCGGTCAGAACCACCGGCTTACTTAGATTTTCCAGCATAAAGCTCAAAGCGGAAGCGGTAAAGGCCATCGTATCGGTCCCATGCAGAACGACAAAGCCATCGTAATCATGATAATGTTCCGCAATGACATGCACGATTTTCATCCATGAATCCGGTCCCATCTCCGATGAATCCATCGGTGGATCAAATTGAATAGACGATATTTTATATCCGAGATTTTTCAGTTCGGGGACATGCTCCTCCAAATGTTCAAAATTAAAGGCCTCCAAAGAGCCCGTCTCAGGATTTTCTATCATTCCGATAGTACCTCCCGTATATATAATCAGAATAGAAGCGTCATCTTTGCATACATTCATAATACAATCCGTATTTATGTAATTTTCTTTTTTTACAATGCAAAGATAATACTATCATTTTGAAATCAAATACCGAAACAAAACAATTAAAACATATTCAAAACTATCTTCACAAGAATAATCATAAGAAAAAATATTACATTTTGTCAACCGCAAAAAAACACAAATCACCGTCTCAGTTTTTATCGATCAGGCAATAGAAGTAAGCAATACAACAAAATGAAAAAAGTTTGTTATCGGATAGGGGTTTTTCCAAGCATCTTAGTCTTATCGACGAAATAATAAATTTTACAAAGATGAAATACATACTGTTTATCGCAATGGATTTGGCCTTATATCCTTTTTTGCTTGTGCTTTTTATTGGTAAATGCATTAAAGAGAAAATACAGATCGCACATTAAGATGAGGTTTCTTATTTCCTCGATTATTCGTACCTTTGCTCTATCAACTCAATAAGAAGCAACATGTACTTCAAGGATATTATCGGTCAGGAAGAAATAAAAAAACGGCTTATACATTCGGCACAGACAGGTGTCGTCCCGCATGCCCAGCTATTCACGGAACAGGGGGGTGCAGGCGCCTTTCCTCTCACACTGGCTTACGCACGTTATCTGAACTGTACGAACCGGACGGAAACGGATTCATGCGGGCATTGTCCGTCATGCCTGAAGTATAACGAGTTGGCCCACCCGGACCTTCATTTCGTGTTCCCGATCGTTTCCAAGAAGGATAAGAAAAAAGATGTCTGCGACGATTACCTCACCGAATGGAGAGGTTTCCTGAAAGACCGTCCCTATTTCGATATAGACGGCTGGCTGGATTATATCGATGCCGGCAACTCACAAGCTCTGATCTACTCGAAAGAGAGCGACGAGATTATCCGGAAACTGAGCCTTAAGATATACGAAGCGACTTACCGCATCCTGTTGGTATGGCTACCGGAAAAACTCCACCCGACCTGTGCCAACAAACTCCTGAAGATCATTGAGGAACCTCCCCGGAACACGGTGATCCTGATGGTATCGGAACTTCCCGACCTGGTTTTAGGAACCATCCTGTCCCGTGCGCAACGTATCAACATACGTGGCATTCATCCGGAAGATATCGCCGCCTCCATGATTTCCCGGTTCAACCTGACTCCCGAAGATGCCAAGCATGTCGCCCATCTGGCAAACGGCAGTTACCTGAAAGCGGTCGAGGCAATCAGCCTGGGGGAAGAGAACAAGTTCTACCTGGAACAATTCAAAGGCATGATGCGCAACTCCTGGGCGCGTAATGTCAGAGGCATGAAAGACATGGCAGACGTGTTGGCAAGTATCGGGCGTGAACGGCAGAAGAACTTTCTTTCTTATTGCCAGCATCTGATACGCGAGAACTTCATGTACCGGTCGCCGGAACTCAATTATATGAATACGGACGAAGCTGGATTTGCCGTGAAGTTCGCTCCTTTCATCAATGAACGGAATGTGATCGACATCATGGACGAGTTGGCAAAAGCGGAACGGCATGTGACGCAAAATGTGAACGCAAAGATGGTCTTTTTCGATCTTTCCCTACGGCTTACCGTATTGATAAAACGGTAATTCCAGATAAGTTGTCACAGTTTTTTATTCTGCCAGTTTCCTTTCCAGAGATAGAAGAAAGCGGACAGGATCATCAAATCGTAGACATGCTCCGTTGTCCAGCAGACCGCCACATCCGCATGCATCCGGATACCGACCCACAGTGCATAGAGAACATAGACAAAGATACTTGCCATATCAATCAGCAATGCCGTCTGCGTATTTCCCGTTCCCGACACACTGAAAAAGAAGATAAAGGCCGGAACCACAATTAGATAAGAGGAAAGCATCACCCAAAGGGATGATACAGAACCGGCAATCAGATCCAGATTATCCGTGTAAATGCGCAATACCAGTTCCGGGAATAGGGCAATCAGAATACCGAGCGGCAAAACGAAGTAATAGCAAATCCGTATCATACGCCCGCACAATCCCATCACCTGTTCCGGCTTTCCAGCACCAATCAGATTGCTGACCAGCGAACTGGAGGTCGAAGCAAAGGCATTGACAAACATAAACAGAAACGAAGAAATGCTTCGCACCACATTCGTAATCGCCAACGGCCGCTCTCCCTGATGCTCCATCACGACAAAGAACACGAACCAGCCTAAAAAAGCAATCCCGTGCTGAATCATAATCCAGATAGAAACACCCAATATCTGCCTCAACATCCGGAAATCTATACCCGAATACTCAAACAACCCGTATTTCTTATAATCGACTTTCTTCCACGTATAAAGAATGAAGAACAGCACCGAAACAGCTTCCGAGATCAATGAAGCGATCGCCGCTCCGGCAATCCCCAACGCCGGAAATCCGAACTTCCCGAATATCAGGACATAGTTCAGCATTACATTGGCTAACACCATCACGACCGAATTTATCGTCAGGATCTTTGTCTTTGTAATACCGACATAAAAAGCCCTGAACATAACGGCGACAAAGGAGAAGAAAAAGCCATAGACACGCCAGTCCACATACTTCATCGTAGCCTGGTAGACATCATCGGAACCGATCAGTTTGCGCAGAAAGAAAGGCGAATACAGATGTGAAGCCGTAAACAGCAACGAGGCAAGCAGCAACAGGAAAAACGTCCCCTGCAGGAAGACCGGCCCAATCCGTTTATATTCTTGTGCGCCGTTTCGCCGAGCTATCAATACCTGCGCGCCTATACTGAAACCGAAGCCAAGCATATAAATCACAAGGTAATAGACTCCCCCGCCAATGCCGACGCTCCCAACTCGACTTCTCCTACCCGCCCCAAATAGGCCGTATCGGTCAACCCGATCATGTGTTCCATCAATAGACTCATCAAAACGGGGAATGTTATTTGCAGAATTTGTTTGTTCGTAAATTGCATATTGTCTGATAAAAAGGGATGCAAAGATAATAATAAGAATGGATTGCACAATATAACCGGGAGACATTCGTTTTTATAAAAATGAACCGGTATGATGGTGCGTATAATTTATTAATGATATTCCTATGAAAGCGAAATTATTGCTGATATTCTCTCTGTCATTTTACCTTTTCAGTTGTAACGGACAGAATTCCCATATCCCGGCAGCTGTCACTTCGGCCGCTCCAGTCAAGATCAATCGTTTCGACAAGGAGCTTTTAAAGCTGGTCGAAACGAACGACTCCTCCATGCAAGCCAGGCTTGTTCGCGAATACCCGCAAATGCTCGACATATTGGGAAAAGGTATCCTAAACATGAAGTCTCCGGCAATGCCCGGCTTCTTCGACAAATTGGCCAACTACTATTCCGAACCGACTTTGAAGGGGTTATATACCGATGCTGTCCGTCAATATGACAATGTTTCCCAGATCGAGCAAGCTCTCGGTAACGGTTTCACATGGTTGAAGACCTGTTTTCCTTCGATGCAGATTCCGGCCATCTATATGCACGTTTCCGGCTTCAATCAAAATGTACTGGTCGGCGACAGCCTGTTGTCCATCTCGATAGATAAATATTTAGGCGAGGAATATCCGTTATACCAGGACTTCTTCTATGATTTCCAGCGCCGGTTAATGACGCCTGAGCATATCGTCCCCGATTACCTTGCCGGTTGGCTGATGTCCGAGTATCCGTTTGAAGGAAAAGAAAATGTACTGCTCGACCGGATGATCTATGAAGGCAAAATAAAATATCTGATCCATCAAGCATTTCCTGAACTGAAGCCAGAAGTACTCATGGGCTACACGGAAACTTCCTATAACTGGTGCAAAGAGAATGAATCCAACCTGTGGAAGGCTATCATAGAACGCAAGCATCTTTATACGCCAGACCTGATGACGACAAATAAATACTTCGATAACGTCCCCAGCATATTCCTGGCAAGCGACGCTCCCGGAAATCTCGGCAGTTGGCTCGGCTGGCAGATTATCGACAAATATATGCGAGAAACGAATTCGACCCCAGAAGCCTTGATGCAAAACAACGATAGCCAAGCTATTCTGACCGATTCGAAATACAAGCCATAAAGCCTACGGGGGATATAAAAAAAGAAAACCGTCCTATTCTCGCGAACTGGACGGATAACCTAATCTAACTTAATTCTAATACCATGAAAAACACTATATCTTAATAACAGAACCGGTATCGAAAAGTTTAATAGAACGGTTTATTTTTATTTCTTTCACAAAATAATGATCATGCGAGATCAACAACACCGTTCCTCTATAACTCTTTATAGCCGCTGTTATTATTTCAACACTTTGTATATCCAGATTGTTCGTCGGTTCGTCTAAAATAAATACATCCGGCGCATTATTTCCGATCATAAGGCAGCAAAAGAGCAACCGGATCTTTTCACCTCCACTCAAGCAAAAACACGGCTTGTCCCATGTCTCGTAAGGAAACAAACAACGGTTCAAAATGGATTTCAATTCATGTTCAGCCAAATGCGAGGCGTTAAAACGTTCCGTCTGCTCGAACACGGTCAATCCGGGATCAAGCACGGAACATTCCTGATCAATATAAAGATAACTGAAATCAGCCCGTGTAATCGTCCCGGCCGCCGGTTTCAGTTCCCCTAACAACAATTTGACCAGGGTCGTTTTTCCGCTCCCATTATTTCCTGTGATATGAATACGGTCGCCACTCCTGACCTGAATATTCAGAGGTGACTTCCATAGGCAGGAAGAAGTGTAACCGAAATTGATCTGATCCGCAGTGATCAGAATCTTGCCGGTGTGCAGATCGGAAGAATTGAAATTTGTCTGAAGTGCCCGCAAATCGGGAATCACATCCTGAAGGCTGGCAATCGAACTTTGCAGGGAAGCCATTTTCTCCTCATGGACATCATTCAGCCGGACTGTACTTTTCTCGGCTTTATCTTTCAGCGTATTGACTGCCATGCGTGAGATCCCTTTCTTGAAACTCGACTTATCACTGCGGACATTCGACTTATTCTTCCGTTCCATCACTTCACGCGCCGTTTTACGGGCCAGACGAAGTTCTTTCTCCTTCTCACTCAACTGATTCTGCAAAGCTGTCAACGCCAACTCTTTCTGTTCTTTATAGAACTCATAATTGCCACCATAAAGTGTGACCTCACTTTTCTCAAGCTCACAAATGCAAGGTAGCAGGTTTAGCAACGTCCGGTCATGACTGACAATCAACAAGGTCGAACGTCCGCTCCGGATCATCTCATATAGCTTTTCCCGGCCGGAAACATCCAGATGATTCGTCGGTTCATCCATCAAAATAATTTCCGGTGCATGAACAAGGATACCAGAAAGGAACACTTTCGTCTTTTCTCCTCCGCTCAACGAGCACATCGGCTGGGACAGTTGCAGATGCTCCAGATTCCAAGAGGCAAGTGCGGAAAGACAACGTTCTTCCACATTCCAGTCGTCATTCAGACAGGTAAAGTTTTCTGCCGAGGCGTCACCTTCAAGAATGGCATGGAGCGCCTTTATCCGATCGTCCACCCGCAGAGCTTCCGCCACAGTCAGGTTGTCGAACTGTCCGAAATGTTGTGGAATATAATAAGGGCGTGAAGAACACACTACCTCCCCCGATGAAGGTTTCAGGTTCCCTTCAATGATACGCAACAAAGTCGATTTGCCCGTACCGTTATTCCCCACCAGCGCAAGACGCTGTCCTGTATTGACTATCAGGTTTATGTTTTGAAAAAGAGGTTCTTTGTCAGCATGAACATAGCATAGCTGATGTACGGATATACACATAGTTTTCTTTGAATTAAAAGATTATAAACTAAAAAAGATAAAATCACAAACGTGCCGAAGGATGGCACAGGATAAGGCCGGAATAAAGAATCGACAATCGAAAATGAACAATTGGCAATTACATCAGAAAGATATTTACGATATATAGAAACCGGCTTACTTGAATATTTTCATCGGAGTATTTATATAATTCGGTTACAAAGATAATCTTTTTACCAAGTATTATCACATAATTCATAAAATAGATTTGACCAGCTGTTTCAAAGCACCAGTGTTTATTCCACAAAACAACTATCTTTCTATAAATGGATAATACTTCTTTTCACAGCC
>ENA-OWPB01002817-OWPB01002817.1-human-gut-metagenome-genome-assembly--contig:-NODE-2817-length-11121-cov-3.296584_pt1 | contig 11121 bp, 7 predicted proteins | sample MGYA00248260_ERZ651838 | MGnify/ENA primary metagenome ERZ651838 (study PRJEB26924, sample SAMEA4378304) | human gut metagenome | biome: human gut; feature: human-associated habitat; material: faeces...
TGATAGATATCAGTTAAAGAAATTGACATAATAAAACCTCCTTGCAGATTGTATATACGGCCCGGAGTCTTTCAACGATTTGCTTTTATAGGATGAAAGCAGATATGGGAAAGTTCCGGAAGTAGGTGGTACTTATATAGATAGAAGTGGAAATATGTTTCTATCTATGCTCTGATTGTAGCGGATTTTGATATGGTTGTAAAATTTCTATTTTAACTATATAATAAAACTAAAATAACTATTTAAAAGAAGAAAAACGGAAGAAAGAGGCGAAAAATCATGGATATGGAGAGTATACGGGCGTTTTTGGATGTGATTCAGACGGGGAGTATCACGGGAGCCGCAAAACAGCGTTATATGTCCCAGCCAGCGCTCGGAAAGCGGATGATGGCGCTTGAAAAAGAGCTGGGGACGGAACTTTTTTTGCGGGGAAAAGGGCAGCAGCAGATCCGGATGACGGCGGCCGGAGAGGCGTTTGTGGATATCGCAGAGAGGATGGAGCTTCTCTATGAACAGGCGCTCAGGCTTAAGGACACGCAGCAGCGGGTGTATCTGACGGCGGCCAGCATCCGCAGTGCGCACGGGGAGGTCTTTCTTCCGCTGTTGGCTTATCTTAGGAAGGAACATCCGGAGATCTGCCTGACGGTGGAGGATCATCATACGGTGGAGATTCTTCCGCTGCTGGAAAAGAAGCGCATCGATCTGGGAATCACGCAGCTTCCGGTCACCTCGCCGGAATTGGTTTCGGAACTTCTCTATGAGGAGGAATACCGGGTAATCCAGTTGCAGGGAGGCACGCTTTGCCAGGGGCAGGGGAGGCCGGTGATGCCGTCGAAACTGGCGCAGCAGAAAGGAATTTTCCAGGCGTTTGATTCGTATTTTCAGGCGTGGTTTGAGTCACACTGGCCGCTTCACACCGTCAAGATCCGCGTCAATACGACTTCAACGGCGGAGCTTTATTTTGAAAGCCCGGATGACTGGATGATTGCCCCGGCGGCGGTTGCGCGGGAGATGGAGGCAAGGGGATTTGTGTCGGCGCCGCTTGAGGATAATTCAGCGCCGATGCATCGCGTGTATCTGACGTATCACCGGTATCGGCAGGAAGAACCGGCACTCCGTTTGACAATTGACGAACTGAGATGCCTATTTTTGCGGGAATCAAGGTAGGATTTTGTAAAAATTTTGAAAAGTATACAAATATACAAAAAAATGAATAGCCAAAACGGTTGAAATCCACCAGAACGCGTGCTATAATCTAGGTATAGGGTGGTTAAAAAATTAACAGGAGGTAGTATCAATATGGCTAGATTTACATTACCGAGGGATCTCTATCATGGAGAAGGATCTTTAGCGGAACTGAAAAATCTGAAAGGCAAAAAGGCAGTCGTTGTCGTTGGCGGTGGTTCCATGAAACGCTTCGGTTTTCTTCAGAAAGTAGAGGATTATCTGAAAGAAGCTGGCATGGAAGTGGCTCTGTTTGAGGGAGTAGAGCCAGATCCGAGCGTTGAGACCGTTATGAAGGGCGCAAAGCTTATGCAGGAATTTGGTCCGGACTGGATCGTAGCGATCGGCGGCGGTTCCCCAATCGATGCAGCAAAAGCGATGTGGGCATTCTACGAGTATCCGGATACCAAGTTTGAGGATCTGATCACTCCGTTCAATTTCCCAACACTGCGTACAAAGGCAAAATTCTGCGCGATTCCGTCTACTTCTGGTACAGCAACTGAGGTTACGGCATTCAGCGTTATTACCGATTATCATAAGGGTATCAAATATCCGTTAGCAGATTTCAATATCACACCAGATGTAGCGATCGTGGATCCGGAGCTGGCTGAGACCATGCCGCAGAAGCTGACCGCAAACACCGGTATGGATGCGATGACCCATGCGATCGAGGCGTATGTATCCACACTTCACTGTGATTACACCGACCCGCTGGCACTTCACGCAATTAAGATGATTCATACCTATCTGGTTAAATCTTACAATGGCGACAAAGAAGCGAGAGCACGTATGCACAACGCACAGTGCCTGGCAGGTATGGCATTCTCCAATGCACTGCTTGGTATCGTCCATTCTATGGCACACAAGACAGGTGCAGCTTACTCCGGCGGACATATCGTTCATGGTGCAGCGAATGCGATGTATCTTCCGAAGGTTATTAAATTTAACTCCAAGGAACCGGAGGCAGCTTCCCGCTATGCAGATATCGCGAAGTTCATCGGCTTACAGGGAGATAGCGACGAGGCTTTGGTTGACGCTCTGATTGCCGAGATCAAAGAGATGAACAAGCAGTTAAATATCGCTCCGAGCATTAAGCTCTATGAGGGTGGAATCATTGACGAGAAAGAATTCAATGACAAACTGGCAACCGTAGCAGAGCTGGCAGTTGGCGATGCATGTACCGGTTCCAACCCGCGTTCGATCAATCCGGAGCAGATGGCGAAACTTCTGACCTGCTGCTTCTATGATACAGAGGTTGATTTCTAATTTAAGAAGCTTCTGAATTTAGAATGCAAAATTAGAATGTAAAACATCGTGTTTCGATGTTGGAAGCGGTTCTGAAAAGAATCAAATATGTAAAATAAAAAGCCATCCGGCTAAAAACTGGATGGCTTTTATCATTGTGTTTTTTTGTTAGCTGGTGTTTTACCTTTTTGGTGATTGGCGCGTTTGCGTCCTATGCGTTTTCTGCGTGACTGTTTTTCTCACCGGTTTCTCCGTCTGTCATTGCTTCATGCTGCCCGGTCAGCCGTGCCAGAAGTGCTTTCGCTTCCTCCGTACAGCGGAGAATCTGTGCCTGGTCCGGCAGCTCGATGTCGTGGATCAGGACATTCCGCAGCTTGCGGAGCTGGACAATCTGGTTGATCATTTCTTTGTCAAAGAGATCCATCCGCTTGAGCGTATTGATATTGAAGGCACCGCGGGAACGCGGCGAGGTGCGCCGTGCAGTCTTGTTGAGCAGGCGCTCTAATGGCACCCACTCCTCGAGAAACTGGTTGACTGCCTGCAGGGTTTCCGGTGAGGCGGTCTCCGGTTCCGTCCGCAGCTCCTGATAGCACTGGTAGCGCTTTTCATTGCCGGAGATAATCTGATCGATGATCTGCTGGGAAATGGTGCGCCGATCCTTTTCAAATTTGACAGACCGCAGAATGGGGGTAATATCTTTGAGACCGGTGAGCTGTAAACGCTGCAAAAGTCGGTAGAGCAGGGCAATATTTCCCATTCGAAGCTCGATGTCCTCGGTTTTGAGATGGCTGCTCAGGAAGTTATAGAGATAGGACGCCAGCTCGTACTGGCTTCCAAACGCGGCATTGCGGCTGCGGAGCCGCTCATTTCCGGCTGCCTGTAGGCGTTCCAGCGCGATCTCACCGGCAAGAACCAGACCATTTAACTCATCTAAGATTGACAGCTCTTCCTCAGATAAAGTTCCCTGCATCGGCTTGTAAATCAGGTCGTGTTCAACCTCGGACCACGCGTGCATGATCAGGGATGCCACCTGGATCTCGATGCGCGCCGCTCCGTATTTTCTTTGTGATTCATTTAAAATTTCATCGCGCATCCGCGCGCGGTAATGGTTCGCCCAATAGCCGGAAAACCGTTTGTGGTAAGTCGGGGGTTTCGACTGTTCTGGGAACTGTTTAAATTCCAGGATATTGAAAAGCTCCGAGATGATCGCATCTACCTTGCCGCGATCACCGGGGAAATACAGGGAGACGCGCACGCCGGACAGATCGGCAATGTCGTTGTAGATTTCCTCGAGTGTCTGGTATGGTTCTTCACGTCTGGAATTGCGCCGCTGCACTTTTGTGCGGAGTCTGGCGGGATTCTTGGCGCGAGAGGTCACGATCGCCCGGATACCGGCATTTTGCAGGGCAAGCTGGAGTTTCTCTGCCGCGAGCCGGCCGGCTGCGTCGTAGAACGTCCATTTCATCTTGTATGTATCGATAAATTGTTGTATTAAATCCATAAGCAGCCCCTCCCAAGGTGCATAATAAAGCTTAGAAGAAAGCATTCTGATAAAAAATGCTTTTTCTTTCTATCATGAAGTATAGCAAAGATGGAAGCACTCTGCCAGTGGTTCTATGTAAAATATTAGGTTTTCTTACGGCACCTTCGGTTCCAAAGTTACTGTTCACGGGTAGGCACTTTTGGAATCGAAAGTGCCTACCCGTGAACCAATAACCAAATATGGACTTATACACAGATTTGTGGTAAAGTTATGGACAGTGACAACGTGAAGAAAGAAAAGTAAGAGGTAATGGGGAAAAAAGGAACCGTTACAAAGAGACGAGAATTATGGGACAGTTTATAGTATTAGATCTGGAATGGAACCAGAGTCCGGCGGGCAAGGAAGGCTCGATGAACCGGCTTCCATTTGAGATTATTGAGATAGGCGCGGTAAAATTAAATACAAATCTTCAAATCATTTCGGAATTTCGCCGTCTGATCCGCCCGCGGGTGTACCGGCAGATGCATTATAAGATATCAGAAGTGACGCATATGTCGATCGAGCAGCTTGACACAGAAGGCGAGGATTTTGTGCGTGCGATGACCGAATTTTTAGAATGGTGCGGGGATGATTATCGGTTCTGTACGTGGGGCTCGATGGATCTGACTGAATTGCAGCGGAATATGGTGTATCACGGGATGGATCTGCAGTTTCCGTTGCCGCTTCTCTACTATGATTTGCAGAAAATTTATGCCCTGATCCACGGCACTAAGCAAAAGGAGCCGTTAGATACCGTGGTAGAGGAATTGCACCTCACGGAAGACCGCCCGTTCCACCGGGCGCTGGATGATGCGTACTACACGGGGCGTGTCATGAGTGAGATGGACTTTTACAGCATGATGGAGTATATTTCAGTGGATTATTACCAGCCGCCGCTGACGGAGGAGGAAGAGATCTACCTGGAATTTCCAGAATATGCGAAATTTGTGTCGCGTGAGCATGAGACGAAGGAAGAAATTTTGGAGGAACGGCGTGTGGCGGAGATGGTTTGTTACAAATGCCGCCGGACCTTGCGGAAAAAGATCCGCTGGTTTTCCTCAAATCAGAAATTTTATTTCTGTCTGGCGGTCTGTCCGGAGCACGGTTATATGAAGGGAAAGATCCGGATGAAGAAGTCGGAGGACGGCTCATTCTTTGCTGTTAAGACGACGAAGCTGGTCGGAGAAGAGGGAGCAGCCTACGTGGAGCAGAAGAAGGAGGAAACGAAGAAGAAGCGCGCGGAACGCAACAAGGCGAAGAAGTCTGGAAAGACGGCAGAAGCCGCCGAGTAGGGCGAAGGCAGCCGAGTGGATTGACCGTATGAAATAGGAATTAAAGAAATAATGTGACTGTGAAGGTACTGAACAGTTACGAAATAATGTAAAGAAAAGAGTTACTGGATATGGAAATGTTTCTCCTGCCTGTTTAGAGTAAGGTAAAAGAAGAGAATTTCCACATCTGGTAACTCTTTTTGTGTCAGTTATGGGATTTTATGCGATCGTTTCTTCCTTTTTTTCGCCAGCGCCGTTCGGCGGTCCTGCATCATCAGGTCGAACTCTGCTTCGGACATTCCGCTGTCGCGGAGACGTTCCGCGCGCCGTCTGCGGCGTTCTGCGAGGGCGTCCTCCTCCTGGCGGCGCTGCATCTGGAGAAAACGGATGCCGGCGGTGACCGCGCCGATCACGACAAGAATGGCGGTCAGTGCGGCGATGAATGCCGGTGGAACGCGGACGGAAATATGAAACAGCTGTCCAAAGGATTTACTGGTGGAACTATTTTCCTGATTAGCAGCCGATTCGGGCGGATTGGAGAGCGGCAAGGCCTCCGAGGAGCCGTTTGAGAGGGCAGTGTCGGAGCTGTCCTGCGCGGCAGCTGTTGCCGCCTGGGATACGAGCTTTTCAGGAATATCTGCCGCTGTCTGGCTGCTGTCGGTGAGGGTCAGATATGCCTGGCCAACCTTGTGATCGCCGAGCGAATAAGTGACACAGGCGATTGTGCCGTCCGGTGCGCCAGCCGGGATCTCATAGTCGAAGGAGGTCGTTGTCTCCGAGAAATCCGCTGTTTTTGGAAGTACCACGCGGCTATCTGGGTCGATGGACAGGGATTCGCCCCCGGCGGTAGACACATCTGCAATTTTTAAATCTTTTCCGATATTTGAAAAAGTTTGATCATAATCTGCAATTTTGACCGACTGGAAATTGTTAAATCCAAAGTCGAGCAGCCGGCTGGTATCCTCATACTGCGTGTTGTTGCTGTGCAGGATGACGGTAATCAGTGTCGTATCGCCCTGTCTGGCACCATTGACCAGTGTGTTGAGGGCGATGGAGGTATAACCGGTTTTGCCGCCGAGGACGTCCGGACGGTAGTACTGCGGCCAGTTCTTTTTGACCAGCTTATTGCCCGGGGAGATGCCCTGTCCCTCGGGATTTTTCTGGTTCGGCGGCAGTTTATAGTAGGTTGTCTCGACGATCTTGGCAAACGTAGGATTTTCAAATGCCGCCCGCGTGATGAGCGCCATGTCGTAGGCGCTGACATAGTGTTCCTCGTTATTCAGACCGCTCGGATTTGCAAAATGCGAATCCTGGCACCCAAGCTCGGCGGCTTTTTCATTCATCAAAACAGCAAATGCATCAGCGGAGCCAGCTACGTGCTCGGCGAGTGCGTTGGCAGCCTCATTGGCTGATTTTAAAAGCAGGGCGTAGAGGCAGTCCTTGACGCTGGCAGTATCGCCTGTATCGTATCCGGCGCTGCTGCTGTTGGACTCCACGTTGTAGACCGCGCTCTCGGAAAAGGTGACTGTCTCATCGAGGGAACAGTGCTCCAGAACGATGAGGGAGGTCAGAACCTTCGTGATACTGGCAGGAGAGTAGGTTTCGTGGATGTTTTTTCCATATAAAACGACTCCGGTGTTGGCGTCCATGACGATCCCGGCATCGGAGTCAATGGAAATGTCCGACGGCCAGTCGGTGGAGGCAAGCGCCTGCATCGGGGCGGCGAGCAGGGACAGCAAAAGTGTACCAATTAAAAACAAGGACAACTTGCTGCCTGTGCTGCCAGCTATTTTCGTCTTCAAATCCGGAGCAGCCGGGTGGCTGGAACTACCTGGAGAGCTGCCGACTCCGGAATTTCCGGAATTTTCTGCTCCTGATTTGCCCCTGCGGTGTTCCCGCAGGATACATGCAAGGCAGAGAAGAAACAGGGCGCCGGTCATCAGGCAGAAGGTGATGCCGATCCGGGCGGCGGTGTCCATGAAAAATGGTTCCGGCACGATGTTGATCAGAAGATCGGTCCGCGGATCGAGCTGCCAGAGATCGTTGGTAAAGAAGATTTTGTGGAAAATAATAAAATATTTCGTAAAATCAGTGGAAATGATCCCGGCAAGCAGGGCGGTCACGCCCAGAAATAAAACCGTCCCGGCGCAGAGCATCCGTGGCAGCAGGTGTTTTAACGGAACCTTTAAAAGTGCCAGCAGTGCAACCGATGCCGCTGCCAGAAACAGGCAGAGGCGGCGCAGCGCCAGTCCTCCGAGAAAGAGGTTGCGGACATCCGCCATGTGCGCCTTTTCCCTGGCGTTGAAAAATTCGCGCGGCGTCCCGTCTACGACGGTGTCAATGTTCAGATCGTCGCGGCTGCCGCGCAGATACGCCATCATCTCGTCCGTCACGTAAAGCAGGTCGTCCATCTCCATATGGACATCATCGGCAACCTGGTAGCGGGTGTATTCATTTTCATAATAATGCGGCGTCCAGTAAGCGACGGCTTCCACCGAGGTGATCAGAAACATGATCATCAGACTGAAAGCACAGATAAGCCCCAGAAGCCAGCTTAAATATGTTTTTTTCTGTGTCATATAAAACCTTTCGCGGCTGTCAGATTGTGGTACAGCTGCAGCCTTTCATTTTATGTGATAAATTTGTAAAGAGGTCGTTTGTTCTATTTTCCTTGAAACGGCTCTGTATGTTAAAGTTTCCGTTTCGTTATCCAGTATAACAGTTTCGGGGAAGCATGAAAAGGCGCGAAATGGAAAAATATGTGAAATTTTTGTTACTGTTTACGGGTAGGCACTTTTGGAACCGAAAGTGCCGTAAGAAAACGTGGTGGCAGCAGGAATTTGCCGTATTTAAATGCGAAGCCACGGCAAATTCCGTTACTGGGCACGATGCGTGAACAGTAATAAATTTTTCGAAAGAATGGCGGGAGGGTGGAATAGGGGCTTGTCAGCTGGCGGGGGATTCCTGTATACTGGGGGAAGATGTTATAATCTGGAGCAGAAAGAGAGAGGATACGAATATGATAAAGGCAGTCATCTTTGATATGGATGGGGTCATCATTGACAGTGAAGGAATTTATCTGAATTATCTGTATGAATATGCAAAAACGAAAAATCCGGAGGTGACTCTGGAGAGTCTGCACGGGACGGTGGGGACGACGAAGCAGGACTGCTGGATGGTTGTGGAGAAGGCGATCCACAATGGTCAGACCTGGCAGGAGCTGCATGACGAGTATCTGGGGCGCTGGACGGACATTTTTAATTCGATTGATTATCTCTCGATCTTCCGCCCGGAGATTCTGGATGTGATGGATCGCCTGAAAGCAGAGGGCTTCCGGCTGGCGGTCGCATCCGCGACGAATATTGAGCAGGTGGAGCGCATTTTAAAGGAAAATGGCGTGGCGTCCCGTCTGGAGCGGATGATCAGTGCGAGTACGTTCAAGCGCAGCAAGCCGGATCCGGCGGTTTACCTCTATACGGCGGAGCAGATGGGCCTGCAGCCGGAGGAGTGCCTTGTGATTGAGGATTCGACGGTCGGCATTACGGCGGGGCACTGCGCGGGAATGACAGTGGCGGCGCTCATCGATAACCGTTTTTCCTTTGACCGGAGTCTGGCGGACTATGAGTTAAATTCGCTGGAGGAGATTGTGCCGCTGGCGGAGAAAATTCGGGATTTAAAGTAAAATTTGAGTTGAGTAAATTCAGGGATTCATTGCGGAAAGTATAATTGCGAAAGTGATGAACCATTGTACAAAGAAAATGAAAAGGAACCATGTATGTCAGGGAGAAGAATCACTGCATGTATGGTTCTTTTTTGGCTGATTACTGCGAAACCTGCCGGATAAAGTCTCTGGAAACGTAGGCTTCCTGTCCGTTGTAGCTGATTACCGCCCATTTTTCGTCGTAATCACGGAGATATTCCACATCGGTATCTGGTGCTAGAACACCAATTCTGTCGGTGTCGGTGGATGGTTCCGGACGGACATTGACTGTGTCGGTGGTCCGGTAAACGGTCGATTCTGCGGCAACGGTCTCTGCCTCGGTTTCTGGAGCCAGCGATTCGGTGCTGACGGCTGCAGTAGAATCCGGTTTGGCATCCGTCGCAGGGCGTATCATCTTGATGATCAAAAGCAGCAGGATGATAATAATAATCAGAAGCACTGGTTTAATAATGCTTCGAAATTCAAAAGACGGACCGCCTGCATAGGCGCGCGGACGGCGTCCCTCGGAGCTGCCGGAACGTGTGCCGGCAGGTTTTCCGTTTCCAGAGCCGGCAGAGGGATGGCGGCTGTTCCCACGAAGGCGGGAAGAAGCGGAGGTTGGAGCTGCACTTCGGGAAGCCCGGGTGGATTTTTTTGTGTCATTGTAGTCATTTGCGAAGGTGTAGACCTCCTGCGACAGAAGGTGATGCGCCTGATTGGCGTTGTAGGCGCTGTTGTCTCCCTCATGGATCGCCTTGTTGCCGATCGTGCGGATCTTGTGGTAATGTTCGCAGGTGGTCTTGCTGATTTTTCCGGCGCTGTAGAGGGCATCGATCATTTCCAGAAGGCCGGTCTCCAGGATGCCATATCGCTCGCAGAGGCATTTGACCATGTATTCAAGGGTCTGGCGGGCTTTCACCATCGCCAGGTTATAATTCTTCTGTCCGATCAGGCGCTCGGTCTCGCGAACCCCGCCGTGGATTTGTTCCCAGGTGCTCTGACCTGTGTTAGCTGTTGTTCCCATAGGCATATCCTCCTGTGTATATGATGCAGGTCCGAAACCGGCGTGCCGACGGCTGTTCCCGGACGGATCCTGACTTTTGAATGTCCGGCGAACGGGTGAAAAGACGGCAGCCATTTCGTGACCGTATGTTTGGTTTTGCTCTAAAATTATTATAATATAATCGGTTGAATTATTCATCTATAAAATGATGAAAATTGGAAAAGTTATGAAATTTGTAAGAAAAGGACACAAAGTCGGACGGATTAGAAGGGACGGCATGGAGGAGAGTGGAGGCTGTTTATGGGCAGGCATTTTTGGAACCGAAAGTGCCACAAGAAAACGTGGTGGCAGCAGGAATTTGCCGTATTTAAATGCGAAGCCACGGCAAATTCCGTTACTGGGCACGTATGCGTGAACAGTAACACGGGGATCGTAAAATGGTGTGAAAATAGAGCACCTTTGCTTGCGAAATGGGGGCTTCAATGGTAAGATAAGGATAGATCCGGCGGGTAAGCCGGGGCGTCTCAACGGAATGATACGGTACGGAAGAAAGTCCATCCGGGACGGCGCAGATTGTAGACAGCAGGAGGAACGAAGATGAGATTACGCCATATACCGGGCGCAGAGCAGATGATAGAAGAAAACCCGCATGTGGTTCATGGGGTGAAGGAGAAGAAGGGAACCTGGCAGCAGATTTTTGGAAATGACCATCCGATCCGCATCGAGGTGGGTATGGGTAAAGGTCAGTTTATTTTGGAGCAGGCGTCCCGCAACCCGGATGTGAATTTTGTTGGTATTGAGAAATATTCGACGGTTCTTTTAAAGGCGATCCGCAAGAGAGAACAGATGGAACTGTCCAATATCTATTTCTTATGTGAGGATGCCAGAGAACTGGCAGAGATTTTTGGACCGGGGGAAGTAGAGCGGATTTATTTGAATTTTTCGGATCCGTGGCCGAAGGACCGCCATGCGAGACGGAGACTGACCTCGCCGCCATTTATGGCAGTGTACGATCAGATTCTCCAGAAGGATGGAAGAGTCGAGTTCAAGACGGACAACCAGGATTTATTTTCCTATTCCCTGGAAGCTATCCCGGAGGCGGGCTGGCGCATCACAGAATATACCCGTGACCTGCACCACAGCGAGATGGCAGAGG
>ENA-OWPB01002822-OWPB01002822.1-human-gut-metagenome-genome-assembly--contig:-NODE-2822-length-11104-cov-2.282469_pt1 | contig 11104 bp, 34 predicted proteins | sample MGYA00248260_ERZ651838 | MGnify/ENA primary metagenome ERZ651838 (study PRJEB26924, sample SAMEA4378304) | human gut metagenome | biome: human gut; feature: human-associated habitat; material: faeces...
ATAAAGCCAACCATCCAGGTACTCAATGCTATAGCAATACTGGATATATGAATCACTATCCTCTGGATAAAACACATAAAAGCCTTTACCACAATTTTCTTTCTCAATACGAACTGTTCCAAAATTATGTACGAAAGCTTTTAGGTTACTTTTAATTAGATTTCTCTCTCTTTCAGTCATGCCACCACCTCTAATTTATTCCACCACAACTTTCCACCACCTGGAAGATTGTAAAATAAAAGGAATGAATTTATATGCCGCATTGTTGTAGCACTATATCCATCCCATAACTTTTCAAAATTTCCATTATGTATTCTAGCAACCAATGTTGAATAACTTATCAGACATATATCTCCATTATCGTGTTCAATTACTTTTGCCTTTCCATAAAAACTTTTTCGTGTTCGATCCATTACAGGTAAATCAAATACTTTCATGTCGTACCTCCATCACTCATCCGTATTCCAGCGTTTGCACCGAACACTACTTTTATTAAATTCATGTCCTGGTTTTGCAACCGGAATACGCTTTGCCTTGTTAATTTCTTTCTGTTTCTTTTTCGGTAACTTTTTAAATTCCTCAGTTGCCATATTTTCTAATTTAGTCATCGTTTTCTCCCTCTCCCTCATAAAATACCATTGGGAAACTGTCTATTTTTAAATGCATCTTTTCAATCCACAGATGCGCCAGTTCTGATTTTTTAAAACCTCTTTTGATTTTAAGATTTCCTTCATCATCGATCCACTCTACTCTATACATTAAAATACCTCCGTAGATTATAATTTTTACCTAAAATTATTTTGCAGATAAATGTAGCTTCCACACCTTACCTTATTTGTATCTTTATCCCAGTATCCTAATTTAACCATTACCCTTACAGATCCAGTTCTGTGAATTGATGGACCTTTATCAGAAAAATGTTTTCCTGTTTTTACTTCATACTCTTTTGGACTATGATAATATGCCACTTCTCTTGCTCCTTTCACTAAAACTCATACATTAGTAATAGCCACTCTTCTTCTGTCAAAACATCTGCCTCATCAGACATAAGAGCATCTAATATATTTTTATGCTTTTTGCAGAACTCTTTTATAACATCTTCTCTAATATTATCATAAGAAAAGAACAATTCTTTCTGCTCACTTTTACCAAACAACAATTCCTGACATTCTGGACAATACCCAGTTTTCAAAAATTCCCTTACTGTTGGACTTGTGTTTGAAAGGGCATTCTGAATCAAGCTTCCATATGCAATATATTTTTTGTACTGATCATATTCAACATCTGTCAATTTAACAAAATGTATTTCACCGCACATTGGACACTCTTTTTTTACAATTTTTGAATATTTCATTTTTCCTCCTACAATCAAATACGAATTTTATCTCCATCAAAATACTATCATTACTTGTGAATTTTTCTTTTCATCTTCAATGATAAAATAAATATCATACTGATTACCATTGTGATTATCAAGAATAGTTATATCAGATTCTGAATCGTAATGCTTTAATCCCTCAATTAGCTGACCTACTGTCATAATTCTCATCTCCTTTACTAATTTGCGTGACCATAACTATAACCTTTTTGGGCAACATATTTATTAAGAGCTTCAAACATATCTCTTTCAAGCTGCTCTACCCAATTGTCTGATTCCCAATTTACATTAATATCATGATCGACATAATCATCAGATCTCCAATCATCTTCATTATCTCCACACTTAATACATGAAAAATAATTGATAATCGGACGTTTATCTCCAGGATGCTCTCCAACCTGTTCGTATGTCATTAAATTTATCTCAATGTCTACATAACCGATTTCAAGAATAGCAATTCCTCTTTCCGGATCACCATATTCATATAAACTTTTCATATAATTATTTCGAATATCTTCAATATCGTTTTCAATTCCATTTAATGCAAAGTTATAATCAGATCTCTGTTTTGCTTCCTCAAACGTCATAGTCTTCGTCTCCTTTACCCAAAATTGAACTGAGGATTCTCTTTTCGCTGAATACATTCCCTTAACCACTGTTTTACTTCCTCATTCCAATAGCACACTCCGTTTGTGAACGTTCCACAAGAATAAATAATTAATCCGTCTTTTTCAATCTGTTCAACCCAGTAACGGTATCTTTCATCATCCCTTGATGAAATACAAGAACTATCTAAATGCAATTCTTTATCATTTTTGTCATCAGGATTAACAAAGAACATAGAGCCTTCATATTTCCCTTTTACCATTCCAAATAGCCAATCTGCAATTTCCTCTAACGAAGAAAATATTTTTACTTCTTGTGTTCCACCATAGCCGTAATTATATTTTTCATATTTTACCTTATACATATTTTATCTCCCTTTACAAAATGCGGATTTTATAGTTCTTCAATTTCTTCATCTGATACTTCTTCTGCCTTTTCAAGCAGTGTTTGTAGAGTCCATCCAGTAAATGTCATAAGCATTTGATCAATAATTTCTCGATCATGTTCTGAAGTATATTTATTAAGTACATACTCCATTCCCTTAACAATTTCATCTCGGCCAGAATACTCTCTGTCAGATTCAAATTCGTCAATGATAGCAATTGCTAATTTGTCAAAATTAATATCCATTTTGTGTCTCCCTATAAATGTTGATTTTATAGTTCTGTTACATCACACCAACTGTCACTGCACTGTTCTGGACCATCTTCTTTGCCCTCTCTAATTCTTTCTCGAAGAATTTCCTCTGCTTCTTCCGGCGAGTTGGCTTCGACTTCATAATTCTCTTCATATGTTTCGTGATAAGTTACACTATACTTTTTCATTTTAATTTTCCTTTCTTACTCTTAAAATTTCTGACGCAATATATTCGGTTCCCACATAAGTGGCTGGTTCATCATTCTCATATGATTTATTTCTAGAAATTTCTTTTGCTTCTTCCGGATCATCTGCATCAACAACAGAGTGACGCTCGTAAACTTTTCTTTCGAGTACTATATATTGCATGTAAAATTCCCCCTTAAAATTTCCGTTTTATTTTAGTCTCCATCTTCAACAATTTGAGCTTCACCAAAATCTGACCAATCAAAATCAGAAGATGATAGTCCATCTACCTGGTTTAAAGCGTCTTCTTCGTCTTTAGCTTCAACGGTTATAAAACCATATCTTTTGACCATCACTGTATAATCTTTCATTTTACTTTACCTTTCTGATTTCAAATTTTACGTTGTGAATGTGATCTATGTTATATCCACCACTTGCCACAAGTTTCAAATCTCTTTTAATAAAATTGACAAATATATCATGATCCTCTGGTGAATACAATCGTCCATCAAACTCGTAAGTATCTTCGTACTCAAATACTTTACCTTTGTGCCAACCACCGGCAACATTATTTACATCCGGATGATTCTCATCAATTTCATATGTAATTTTTCCGTAGTATTTCATACAATCACCTATCTTTCCTGGTCTTTCTACGTAACCTATAAAATTTACATAACATTCATGGAAAACTGTAATTTTATTATTGGCACCGTCATATGTATCAATCCATGCAGATAATACACGAAAGTTTTTTCTTGCTTTTAATATAATTTCTTTTGCATCTTCAATGGTTGCACAACTGTCTTGCATTGAGCATAGCCATGGTTTGCTATTCTCATTGTCTTGAATCATCACAGATGTATAATATAATTTCATTTTCTCTTACCTCATTATTTCTGTTATTAGTCCAGGAATTACATATCCAAGATCAATAGAAATATATTCATTAAACTCCTCTAATTCTTTCATTTCACTTTCGCTTGGAATGATAGCTCCCATAATTTTACAAACATCATCTTTAGTTCCACCATTGTCTAGGATTCTATGAAGAGTATCTTCCAAAGCTCCTGTAATATCATCGCTTCCATTACTAATAATGCATTCTCTCCATAAGTAATCACCAGTAAATTTGTAATAAAGAATTTCTTCTCCATCATTAAGAAGACCTTTTAAATTTCGATCTTCCCATTCTGCTTCTTTAAGAGACATAATCCAATCATCCAAATATCCATATACCGTATCTGGATCATCTGCTATCCAATCTCTAAATTGTTTATCATCACATGCTGGACTATTAATTCTTGGATTACCTTCTTCTATATACTGTTCATACAAGGCATTTTCTAAGTCCCAGTAATTAAACAATCTGTTTTTATACCGAACATCTGGGTAATATATATTACTATGATAAATAAATTCAACACCAGGAACGTTGTAAAAATTACCCATTTTACTTCACCCACTTTCTATTTACATACATTCAATTAACCAATCAGGATATCATTTCCCCCTTACCTCACTAAACCACATAGAAATATGATTTTTTGATTTCCGGTGCATATTTGTAAAAACCTACGCAGTCAAGACCAACAAATCTCTTACTGGTCATTTTATCTTTCTCTTCCTGGGTAAGAAGTCTGTCAATAGTAACACGGATGGCGCTACGACCATCCATCAACCGAACATCTTTAAAATCTACAGTGTCACACTTGACGCTATCTGGAAGTAACTCGATCAATCTTGTAATGCTCATATTATTTGTCCTCCGTTTCTCTTGCTCCATCGTCTTTTTTGTCATCAGTTTCGTAAGCACATTTTGAACCTGGCAATTTACAAGAACATGATTCATAAGTGCATGTGCATTCATCACATTTCATTTTTCCTGCCTCCTCTACTTACAAAACAGTACATTGGATTGTCTATTTTTTCTTTACATTTGGGGCAACACCATGCTGCTTTATCTGTTATCCATTCTAATCCATAAGTTCCAAGTTTCTTCTTAAAAGTATATCCACAACTTGAACACTGATCTTCAATCTCATTAATTGAAATTCTTCTTGCCATAATTCCCACACACCTCCGTTAAAAGTTTCATTTTATCTGCTCTTTACAGATCCTCATCATCTTCTTCGATTCCTAAATCTACCTTAGAAATTCCGAAATAATCTAATTCTTCATCTTCCATATCAAGCTCATCAATAAGAACTTCTCTCGCAAAATCTTGATCATGCTCTGCAATTCTACTTGCAAGTACCTCTGCAATCTCTTGCATTCTCATATTGTTGATCAAAAATCCCACTCTCCTTTACAAAATAAAATGTCAATCGCAGTTTCTTTTGTAAGATCGTAATGTCCAAAGTTTAGTGACTGTGTGGTTTCGTTCCAGCAGGTCCACACTGCATATTCTCCAGTTATCTTGTGCTGTGCCATTACCCTATAAATATAGGTTTCAGTTAATTTTTGTCGAACTGATTATAATTTTCAACTCCATGTCCAGCTGAAAAGTAAGACCGAACATTTTTATAAATCTGTGGTGTTGCTTCAATTGTTGATGCCATAATTTTAATCTCCTTTTTTGCTTATATAATTTGAGGGCAGCAAGTTTTAATTTCGCTTGCTACCCTCTTTACTTCTTAATTTGTGTGAAGTTTGTTATGCAAATTTGCGAACTGGGATTAATCTTGTGCCATTATTTGTAATTTCTCTTGACTGTTCAACACCAAGCTCTTTAACAGCCATATCTTCAAGATAAAAACTAATTGCAGATTTTTCACTGAGATATTTATATGTAGAACGTGCCTCTGCTTTTAATAATGCAGGAGTTGTATTTCTTAATTTCTCTTCAAAAAATGCTTTTGTTCTTTCTCTGTCGTTTGCATAGTATTTCCACATATCTCTTAACGCTCTAATAATACCAAGAGAATACCCATTGGATAATTTGCAAAAACCACTTTTAGTACAAATTCCAAAAATATAATCCATACATTCTTCTCCTTGAATTCTGCAAATATCAAGTACGTCATTATATGATCCCAACATTTCTTCTGGGCGTTGTCCAGTTTTTACACTATAGTTAAATCCGTATTTCTTTTGCATTTTACTAAATAAAAGTGTTGCTTTGTCACTTCTGATCAATCTTGCTCCATGTTTCTGATATTCTCTCAAAGGCTCATTACCTATGTTCTGATTTTCATACTGCTTTGCCTCAAACAACTGTCTGTCCTTAGGTTCGCTTGGTACATTTAAAACCATTAATACATCAAGTTCTTCGTATTTTTTACTATCAATTACCTGACTTGCTCTCACTCTACCTGTACCATCAACTACAGCTACATATCCGACTTCAAAATGTGGAACACCAATTAATGGCATACACTGAACATCATCCCAGTTTTTTATTAATTTTTTAAGACTTCTTTCAGTTCTCTCAGGTATCTGATATGACGTATCAATTGCAAGTAACTTTACTGGAACACTAACTATTACTTTGCTTTTTCCTGACGCAATAGCAGCTTTAAGGATTCCTTTAAGTTCGCCAATATCTGATGCTTTTTCTTCTGGTGTTCTATTTTTATTTCCTACGATAGGTTCAATTGTACTAATTGTTTCCATAACTTCTCTTGCAGCTTCATTTCCTTTGTTTGCGTTTTCCTCTACATAATCTTTCATATTAATTGTTGTCATATTATTTATCCTCCAAAATTTTCATATATTATTATTTTCAATTTGCCTTATGGCATCCAATATTCAGTTTTTTAAAATTTTCCAATAAAAAAAGACTACCGAACACGCTCATATGGAACGTAATTGTAGCCTTTTGATTTGAGATCGTCTGCGACTTCTTCAATGGTTCGTTTCCAAACCATTTTATTAATGTGATTATTTACTTCTACATTCTTACCGGTTATCTGCGACCGGAACTTGTCGTGACTTCCTTTTGAGCAAACGTATAAATATCCGTTTGCCTTTAGATAAGACCGGAGTTTGCGTTCCTGTTTCTTATCCCATGATTTAGTTGTTTTCTTACCCATTGTTACACCTCCAATTCTGTAATCATATTATCTATATGTGCAGTATGGATATAGTCTAAATTACATCCAATCATCGGATTAATTATCCAGTCCCATACTGTACAATCTGGATTAACCGGAATAGATGACAGTTTCTTTCTGTTTCTTGGACTGATTCTGCCATCGTGTTTTTTAATTGCTGCGATTGTGGCAAACGCTTCATTTGCCTTTTCCTTACCAAATTTTTTGTAAATCGCAACTACAGTAATTTTCGGATTATTTTGTGGAATAGTTTCCTTATAGATTTCAATGATACCATTCCACACTTTTGCAGTTTCTACTAAATCTGTCATTTGCCTTATACCTCCCTGTCTAAAATTTCAAAACCATTAACTTCACTACCATAATAAGCAACGAATCCAAAATTTCCATTACTGAACTGAACCATATCATATCCCTCTTTAATGGCTAGGCACTGGATTGCATCATCAATAGTATAATAAGCAGTTCTTCCATTTGAAAACTTAGATTCAAAGAAGTGACATAAATACTGGTCGTCATCCACTAGACCAAATACTTTGCGTTTCTCTTCCTGTTCTGCAATAATCTTCTCAGGATTATCACAGCAATTTGAAACCTGGTGTTTGGTAATTACTGTATATACCATTTGCCTTATGCCTCCTTGATTTTTTCACGCCATTTCTTTATCCGAACCGGATAGCTGACGTTTTCTCTATATGTTTTTAACTGTATCTTTGCATCTTTCAAGTCTTCACAGTTACATTCAATGCCCCAGCCATATCCGCAGTTACTTTCTATGGCATAGCAATCAACTGTTTTTCTTTTATACATAAATTATACCTCCCTTTAGAACTGCCATCCCTGTACAATATTTGCACAGTGGCAACGATTGTTAGAATAGCCATTTGTATAATATACAGAATTGTCTGGATGAACCAAGTAGGAAAATTCGAATGCTTTAAAAAGAAGATCTCCCCTTTACACGTTCCTTGAAAGTAACGTTTACTGTCCATGTATACGGAACACCGTTTTCATCCTGCTTTGCAAGCATTAAAGAATATGGTTTCCCTTTGTAAAATCTTTTTACCATTTCTGTATCCTCCTACATTCTTCTTAACTGGTTTATCAAGTAAGCTGCGACTGGTCCTGTGATAATGTACAACCATAAATACACAGCTTCTCTTACAATTACGGTCCCTAAAACCGGAATCAGTAATAACATAAAGATCATCATAAATAATTCAACCATGGAAAGAAGTTTCTGTTTCTTCTTCTCTCTGATGATTAATTCGCGGTTTCTTTTACGGATTTCTAAACCGTGAGATTCCAGGTTTGCCTTGCGTACACCAGATAAAGAATCTTTTAACAGATTAGCAAGCTCGTCATTAAGCTCGCTATCTGTGAAGCACCGAACAATTTTATCTGTTGTCGATGTTTCAGTTGGTGTATCAATAACATCATAATCATAGTTTAAAGCTTCTGCTGCTGCTCCCATTTTAATTTACCTCTTTTTCCAAGAATCTATTTATTGCTGATATTTCGCTTCGAGTGGTGAGTAGTTTGATCTGCATATTGTCCCCAGATGAAACTACTCTGTGTTTCACTCTTCTGTTTGTTAAATAGTTGCATACTCTTCCTACTGATTTTTCAGTAGTATTGATTGTTGCTAATACCTCTACCATTTACCTTGCACCTCCATTACAGTTCCATTAAAAACTTATCAATAGTTTCTACTTCTGCGTCATTACACAGAATTTCAAAATGTGTATATCCGAATCCTGCGGATGAGGATTCATATGTAATATTTTCTTCTTTCAGTTTTGCCTTGAACTTCTGAGCATCTACTTCCTGAAGTTCGCAGTTATAATATTTGCGTTTCATCTGTAAGTTTCACCCATCCTTTCTCTTTCATTTCCATGTCATTTCTTGCCGTATCACAAGAGATATTTTTAATATCTCCAAATGGTGAAGGATACTTGTATGGATAAGTTTCCTCTGCAAATTCAAACATCATTATGGCTAGTGGAAAACCATCCTCACAGCGATCAAAAATTACGACAGCTTTAGTTCTGTCATATTTTCTCTCTGCCAGTGCATACGTTCTAACCATTTGCCTTACACCTCCTTGTGTTTCTCTTCTAAAACTGGAAACTTTTTATATTAAAAAATCCACCTACGAACCGTAGATGGAATGAAAAGCTTCCTTATTATAATGCGTTTTTAATAGTATCTTTTTGTGTGTCTGCCTTCGATCATCAGTCGGCAGATCTCACCTTCTGTTGTTGCGTTGTTGAGACGTGCAAGGATACTAGTTGAGTAATGAAAATCCCTTGCAATACTAATTGCCTCTTTTTTATAGTTTTTAACTGATTCTGACATTGTAAATACCTCACTTTCTTACTGTCCAGCTATTTCCGTTTGGCTCTGTTACCGTCACGGAATCTGTAGTTTCCTTTACTGATGTATAGTAAGAGTTGACCATCTGTTTGATTGTTTCATAACTAATGTTGTTTGGATCATCTCCAATACAACCATAGTCCTTTAGCTGTAATGTTGTGTAGCCCAGGGAATCTGTGTACACTAAAGCAATATCAGATACCGGAATACTGATCTCCGGTTTCGCTTGTTTTGCCTTTGGTACCCTGGAAACTTTAAGGATTGCATCATCCTTTTTCCGCTTAGTTCCCTTAGTGTCAAATTTAACCTGGACACTGGCTCCCTTATGTAAATGGAGTTTTCGTTTTGTACACCAGACATTACCGTCTGTAGTTGTAATAGATTTTGCACCGGTCACAATTCCAGTACTATACCGGACGTTTGCCTTTGCTGAAATTGTTGATGGTGTGGTAATTGTTAATGCTGCGAGTGTGGCAGCTACGAGAAGTTTTTTCATTTTATGATCTCCCTTCTTAGAATGTAATTTTATTTTGTGGTTGTTTTTGGAGCTGACATAATAAACACAATCTCCCTTCTAAAAAAATGAGAATTATTTTTGTGCATTAAAAAAGAGCCTATCTAATGATAGACTCTCTTATGTTACTTTTATTACCTTTCCATTACTTTCTTGTCGATCTCGTCTTTTGAAACAAATTCAATTTTAAGCACTTTATCCATTCCCTTGGCAATTTTCTTTAGTTGATTAAGTGACGGATTATTACCCATTTCACAAATTTTAACCAGTTTCTTTTTAGATATTCCTGCTTTCTTAGCGAACTGTTTTAAAGATAAATCTTTTTCATTTCGCTCATTAATAATTGCACTTGCAATATCTTTGTCAGCAGCCAAATCATACCATGAATCTCTAAACTTAGGATCTTGATACATTTCCTTTAAGAAATCGTCAAAAGAAGAACCCTCTGGACTCATATTTTCTTTAATTTGCCTTCTGTCCCACGCCTTTCTAAATTTAGGATCATTTTGCCTTTTTTCTTCAATTTGCTTTTCAACATCAACTTTTACAAATGGCATAATCTATCTCCGTTTATTAATTGAGGTTATTTAATTTATTATTATTTTACAGGTTTCATTGATACAACTTCTAAAGTTTTTCCCAAAGAGTTAAGCACTTTTAATACTGTAGATAATTGAGGATCTGTAGTTCCCTTCTCCATTCGAGAAATAACAGGCTGTTTAATACCACTCATAATTTCAAGTTGCTTTTGAGTAACCCCACCCTCTTCTCTTGCTTTAATCATTTCTGTAATGATTTCAGACCGAACTTTACTTGCTTCAATCTCTTCTGGTGTATACATTTGTCTTTCAAAGTCGTCCCAGGATGAACCCCTGGGACTTATCTTCATTTTACTCATTATCCTTACTCCTTTCTATATAATCATTCATTAGCTTTTCAGCCTTTTTAATTTCCCTTTTGGGAGTTTTTTGTGTTTTCTTTTGGAAATGGGATAACAATACTATTGTATTATTAACATATGTAAAAAATAAGATCCTATCACTTAATGGTCTTAATTCCCATATTTTCCCTTCAAGATGTTTTACATATGGAAGCCCTACTCTTGCACCGTTTTTCTTTAGAACGTTCATGCAGTCTTCGATTTTCTCACGTTTTATTTTGTTGTCTTTACTATCATTCTCAAACAATGAGATAAAATAGTCTCTTACCGGCTCTTTGCCTTTCTTATCCTTGTAAAAAATAACCTCAAACAAATTCTTTTTCTCCTTTCTTTTGAGCCGATTATAACTTAAAAGTATATTTTTGTCAATAAAAAATTGTGATTTCCCTTATTGAAATCAAAGCCCACAA
>ENA-OWPB01002837-OWPB01002837.1-human-gut-metagenome-genome-assembly--contig:-NODE-2837-length-11038-cov-2.929619_pt1 | contig 11038 bp, 9 predicted proteins | sample MGYA00248260_ERZ651838 | MGnify/ENA primary metagenome ERZ651838 (study PRJEB26924, sample SAMEA4378304) | human gut metagenome | biome: human gut; feature: human-associated habitat; material: faeces...
GTATCCGTTGCTTTTCCTGGTGGAAAAGACCTTCGGCTTCACTTCGAATGTTACTCTGGTGGAATTGTCCAACATCAACAACAGTTTGCTGCGGCGCATGTCGGAAACCGTACCCGGCACATTCCAGCATTCCATGCAGGTAGCCAACCTCGCAGCCGAAGCAGCCAACCGCATCGGCGCAAACAGCCAGCTGGTGCGTACAGGTGCTTTATACCATGACATCGGCAAAATGGAGAATCCGGCATTCTTTACCGAAAACCAGTCGGGCGGTGTCAATCCGCACAAGAATCTCGGTTACGAACAGAGTGCGCAAGTCGTCATCGGACATGTAACGGACGGATTGAAACTGGCCGAGAAGAACAACCTGCCTAAAGTCATCAAGGATTTCATTACTACTCACCACGGTAGGGGAAAGACAAAATACTTCTACATATCCTGGAAAAACGAGCATCCCGGCGAAGAACCCGACAACGAGTCATTCACCTATCCCGGTCCCAACCCTTTCAGCAAGGAGCAAGCCATCCTGATGATGGCGGATTCCGTAGAGGCAGCCTCGCGCAGCCTGCCCGAATATACGGAAGAGAGCATCAGCAACCTGGTAGACAAGATTATCGATTCGCAGGTGGAGGAAGGTTATTTCAGGGAGTGCCCCGTCACGTTCAAGGACATAGCAACGGTAAAAGCCGTTTTCAAAGAAAAATTGAAAACCATCTACCACACCCGCATCAGTTACCCGGAACTTAAAAAGCAAGACCTATGAAAATCAGTACCAAAGAACAGCAAAGAGCGGAATTTCTGTTGCAAAGCCAACGGATTCAACTGCATCAGATTGAAAGTTTCAGTTTCATGGAACGCTACCCCCGGCAGGCGCATAAGGATATCCCGGCAGGAAAAGCCAAATACGGTCCCGGAATATTCGTTTTCCACCTAAAGGAAAAGCAGGATAAGGTAATATACATGCCTCCCTTCAGGCATCCTTCATCACTCGTCCGCTTTCTGGTGTCGCAAGGAGTGCCTTTTGCCAATTATGTTCCGCGCGGACGGAGCATGGAAACTCTCCCGGAGGAAACTTACCGGCGTCCCTCGCTGTATATGTTTTGGTTCTTCATATTATTCCTTATGTTCCTGATATTGGGCTACTATTCCGTCGGCATCGATGCATGGTGGGGATTCATTCCGGCCATCCTGTCCTTCGGACTGAGCCTTTTCTTCATTTGCATGCTGATGACCCGGTTCTGCTACCTGACGCTGGACAACGAGAACCTCACCGTACACAGTGCAGGCAGGACAATCCGCTATCCGTATACAGACCTGCGCAAGGTCAACTTCGATTTTGCCCGGGAACAGACTTTCACCCACATCATGGAATTGCTCGACAAGGACTACCGTTACCGTCTTTTCTACATCGGCCGGGTTTCAAGGAAAAAGCTGAATGAGATTGCCGAACGGTTGCAACAGGCCGGAGTGGATGCAACGTGCAGCCTCAACGACAACAAGCGTTTTTATCATGACAACAGGCATTGAGCGGTGATTATTCGCCAACCGCTCCGAACAATCCTGCACAGGCGTCTTCCAATATATCGAGTACGTATTCAAACCCCTCGGCTCCGCCATAATAAGGGTCGGGCACGTAATCGGCATGGGCAAACTTAGTACAGTATTCCGTCATGCGATGTATCTTTCCGCATGCTTCCACAGAAGGGGCACGCTCTTTCAAATCATCAATATTACGGTCATCCATTCCGATAATCAAATCGAACTCATAGAAATCATCCGTACGTACCGGACGGGAACGGTGCGTCAGGTTGTAACCCCGACGGGCGGCATGGGCACGCATCCTGCTGTCGGGCAGCTCTCCCTGATGATAGGAAAGAATACCTGCCGAGTCGATAACGAACTCATCTTCACGCCCAGCCTCTTCTATCAAATGCCTCATCACCCCTTCCGCCGAAGAAGAGCGGCAAATGTTGCCCAGGCAAACAAACAATATCTTTTTCTTCTCTTTCATACTCAAACACATATTAAACATTCCGCAACCCGCACTACGGCTATCTACATCGGGTCTACATCATAATATACAATCAGCGACTTGAAACGGTCTTCCATTATCATCTCCTTCTGTACCTGCAGCAACAATTCGCGGACACGCGCCATAGGAGCTTTGGTTTCAATCTTCACTACAATTTTGCGGATAAACAGCGTCTGCACACGTGCCACCGGCGGTTTATCCGGCCCTAACACCCGATTGCCGAAGATGGCACGCAGCTTGCCCGCCATAGTCTGCGCCATCAAATCGAGCAGGGACTCATTGCGGTTCTTCAGATACACATATATGAGGCGATAATAAGGGGGATAATGAAACATCTGCCGCTCGGCAAGCTGTCCGTCGACCATGCCTTCGTAGTCATTGGCAATTACCTGAGGGATGATAGGATGCTCAATGCTCTTGGTCTGCAGCACTACCCTGCCCCTTTTATTCTTCCGTCCGGCACGCCCTGCCACCTGCGCCATCAACTGGAAAGCACGCTCATAGGCACGAAAATCCGGATAGTTCAGCATCGTATCCGCATTCAGAATGCCTACCACGCTTACGTGGTCGAAGTCCAGCCCTTTGGAAACCATTTGCGTACCGATAAGAATATCGATTTTATCTTTTTCAAACTTCTGTAAAATCTTCTCGTGCGACTGCTTTTTACCCGTTGTATCCATATCCATTCTGACAGTTGTCGCATTTGGGAACAGACGGTTTAATTCGTCCTCCACCTTTTGCGTACCGCCGCCGAAATAACGTATATAATTACTTCCGCATTTCGGACAAAGCTTATAATTCGGTCGTTCATATCCGCAGTAGTGGCACTTTAATTTATCCTCAAATTTATGATATGTAAGCGATATGTTGCAATTCGGACAATGCGGTACATATCCGCAACTGCGACACGAAACAAATGTAGAAAATCCACGCCTGTTAAGAAACAAAATTGTCTGTTCACCGCGTTTTAAATTTTCTTCGATTTCGTTATACAATTTACCCGAAAGCATACTTTTATTGCCCTTTTCCAACTCGCTGCGCATATCAATAACCGATATTTCGGGCATTTTATTTTTATTGTATCTTGTATTCATTTCAAGCAACTTATATTCGCCTGTCTGTGCTTTGTAATAGCTTTCAACAGACGGCGTTGCCGACGCCAAGACAACCGCCGCACCAAACTGACTTGCTCTGAATATTGCCGTTTCGCGTGCGTGGTATCTCGGTGACATATCCGACTTATAAGTATCGGAATGTTCCTCATCCATTATTATAACGCCGATATTTTTAAGCGGTGTAAAAATCGCACTTCTTGCACCGATTACAATATCAGCCTCACCGTCACGAATTTTCTTCCATTGGTCATATCTTTCACCGGCGGACAAACCGCTGTGAAAAATAGCAACTCTGCCGCCGAATCGCGACATAAATCTTGAAACCATCTGCGGTGTAAGCGATATTTCGGGTACAAGCATAATCGCACTTTTACCCATATTTATCACATTTTCAATCGTCTGCATAAAAACTTCGGTTTTACCGCTGCCTGTCACACCGTGCAGAAGATATATTCCTCCGTCACCCGATTTTACGGAATTTGTAATTTCATATATCGCGTATTCCTGTTCCGGTGTCGGAACCATCTTTTCTGTTTTCTCAAAAACTCTGTTCCAATACGGATCACGTTCAACCGTCATATCAAACACATTGACAAGATTTTTCTTTTCAAGTGCTTTTACGGTACTGTGTGAGCCGTTTGTGAATTTCTGCAAATCGGCAAGAGAAACATAGTCGTTTTCGCTTAGCACTTCAAGCATTTTTGCTTGAACAGGTGCTTTTCTGCGTAAAATTTCGGCACTTTCAAGTGCTGTTTCTCTGTCACATATAAGCTTTACACATTTAATTTTTTTATCCTTAATATCAACCGATTGTCTGTATTCCTTTTTTAAAGTACCCTCTTTAATCATTGCACGGACTTGATTTTGTATATCAACTCCGCACATTTCTTTAAGTCCTTTAAATTCCATACTGCCGCCGTTATCAGTAAGTATTTCCGTAATACGTCGGCGTATCTCCGACTTTTCCTCACTTTTATTTTCAAGAATAATCCATTCTTTCGTTTTAAGTGCCGTACCTGAAGGAACAATCGTATGAATTATATCAAGGTATGACGCAAGATATTTTTTATGCATCCATTCGATAAGTTCAAGCATATCTTCGTCAAAGCCTATCGAATCATTTGCCGTTCTTATTATGGATTTAAGACGTTTACTGTCACTTGTATCCGCAGTGCCGACACAAAATCCCTCAATTTCTCTGTTACCGGAAGAAAACGGAACAAGCACTCTGCTGCCTATTTTAATTTTGCCTTCAAGTTCTTTCGGGACAAGATAATCAAAAGGTTTGTCAACTTGCTTTGACTTATTATCCACAATAATTTTTGCTATCATTATTATTCGTTATCTTCTGTATCGTCTTCTACAACTTCGATTTCTTCCGGCTGTACGTCATCATTACTGTTTAGAGAAAGAATAGCCGCAGCCTTTTCGTCCTCCCAAGCCTTTGCACGCTTGATAGCCTCTGAGCGAACATAGCCTACTTTTCCCTCTACGATTTCCTCTGCCGCAACTGATACAGGTTTTTCATCGCCGTATGCGTCCATATCGCGCATACGTTCTTCACCAATCATTCTTGCACGTTTTGCCGCCATTGTAACAAGTGTATAACGGCTGTCCACACACTTTGAAAGTTCCGAAATTCCAGGTTTAATCATCATAATAATATTCCTCCAGTAATCAATAATTTTCAGCTAATAATTTATCAACAAGGTTACGCTTTTGAACCTTATCACGCATTGTTTCTTCGACTTCACGAACACACTCGCCAAGTTCGTCGTTTACGAATATACAGTCATACTTCGGCGACTGAGATAATTCCCATTTTGCCGCCTCAAGTCGTTCTTCTATTTGTTCTGCCGTTTCACGGCCTCTGTCCTCAAGTCGCTGTTTTAAAACTTTCATTGACGGCGGTGCTATAAACATAAGTACTGCCTCTTCAAAAAGTTTCTTAACTTTAAGTGCGCCTTGCGGCTCGATTTCAAGCAAAACGTTTTTACCGCCCTCAAGCATATCTTCAACAGTCTTTTTCGGAGTACCGTAATAATTGCCGCTGTACATAGCATATTCAAGCATTTCTCCGTTGTCTATCATCTTCTTAAAGTTTTCCACCGTTGTATAATTATATGTCACGCCGTCGGTTTCACCTTTGCGTTTTTCTCTCGTTGTTGACGATACGGACAAAAATACGTCGTTATTTTCATTTGCAAGAAGTTCATTACAAATCGTTCCTTTGCCCGTTCCCGACGGTCCGGACATTACAAAAAGTACACCTCTACTCATCGCCTTTAACGCTCTCCTCTCCTGTATCACCGCTAAGTCTGCCCGACACCGTTTCCGTCTGCAAAGCCGACAGAACAATATGGTCGGAATCAGTTACTATAACGGCTCTTGTTCTTCTGCCGTATGTTGCGTTTATAAGATTACCCTTATCCTCCGCCTCACGAATTATACGTTTAATCGGTGCGGACTCTGGACTTACAACTGCCACAACACGTTCGGCATTAACCATATTTCCAAAGCCTATATTTATAAGTTTCATTATATCACCTGTTATTCAATATTTTGAATTTGCTCTCTTAATTTTTCAATTTCACCCTTTAGTGTTACAACGGTTTTGGCGATTTCAATATCACTTGCCTTTGAACCGATTGTATTTACTTCACGGTTAATTTCCTGAATTAAGAAATCAAGCTTTCTGCCTGCCGGCGAACCGCTGTTTATTATAGTGTCAAATTCTTCAAAGTGACTGCCAAGCCTTACCGTTTCCTCATTTACCGCCACTTTATCGGCATAAATTGCAACTTCGGTAAGTATTCTTGCTTCGTCTATTTCTTTACCGTCAAGAACTTCTTTAATCTTTTCGTAAAGCTTGTCACTGTATTCCTTAACAGTCTGCGGTGAACGCTCGTCTACTTCCTTGACAAGTGTACGCATATAGTCAATTCTCTCGCACAAGTCCTTTTGTATTCTCTCGCCCTCACGCTCACGCATTGCGATAAAATCGCTAAGTGCGCCGTCAAGAACGGTTTTAACCGTATTCCATAGAGTCTCCTCATCTTCTTCAACTCTTTCGGTTGAGAAAATGTCCGGATTTGACGCAACGTTTGATACCGTTATATCGTCCTTTAATCCAAATTCATCTCTAAGCCGGTATAAAACATCTATGTAATTTTTTGCAATTTCCTTATTTAATGTAATCTGCTTGTCGGCAGTTTCGTAATTCTCTACATTAAGGTATATATCAACCTTACCGCGAGTTATACTTGACGATACATACTTTCTGATTTTATCTTCCAAAAAGCCAAGATGTCTTTGCACTTTTATATTGTAATCCGAATATCTGTGATTTACCGATTTTATCTCCACAAGTATCTTTTTTCCTTCTGTTACGGCCTCTCGTCTGCCGTATCCGGTCATACTTTTCAGCATAGCACGTTCTCCCGTCTAATATATTATATAGGCATATTAACCCATTATTTTTTTATTATACCACAAGTTCTTGTATTTGAACAGTCTTATTTTAAATTTTTTTGAAAAATTCATTACAAAAATAACAGAAATGTATCCGTCAAGTTTGTTATTTCGACAAAAAAACAGACGAACTGTAAATTCAGCTCGTCTGTTTACCGACTTAATTATTTTTTGTTTTTATCGCACTTACAAATAAATCAGTTATATCAGCCGCACCTGACGGAATTTCAGGTGTCACTATTGTATCGTCCTTTTCCGCATTTGACGATACTGTCATTTTAAGTGACATATCATCAGCATATCCGACTTCTATATTTGCGTCACTTGTTGATTTTGTTGCATCCGTTTTGCTGTTTGCGGAAATGTTGAACTTAAAATCATTTTTTAATTGATTATAGTCGCTGTCCGATATATTGCTTATATTTTTCAAAATGTTAAGCATATCTTCTGATTTGATATTCATTTTTAGGCTGTAACCGCCGTTTTCAGTTTCTGTAACCGTTATATATTTATCCATCTGTTCATACATATCAAACATTGAAGCCAATGAAATAATAGTATCAATATCAGTATCGCCCTCTGTCTGATAAGCACTCTTTAATGTGTCCATAGCCTTCGCAGTATTTCCGCTGACAGCACTATCCACTATATTTATTGTGGCAGTCGGCACACCGAGAGAAGTCAAGGCTTTGTTTAAATCAATACTGTACCATACATCACTCTTTACGATAAGTGCCAATGCCTTGATTTTTGCATTGTCCGAGCTTTGAGCAAGTTTTTCTATAACATCTGTTTTAAAGTAAACCTTATCATCCGCTACTACTGCGTTAAGTGTTGCGTCATTTACACTGCTTTCATTCAATGAGCCGTTAAACTTCACATCCGCACCCGCAACATTATCTTTATTTTTGCCGTCAATACTTCCGCTTGCCGCAACACTGTATTTACTGTTGCCGTTATTCAAATCAAAACTCACATCAAATGCAGTATATTCCTTATTATATTTCGGTGTTTCCTTATTTAAAAGTTTTGACATATTCGGTGCCGAGTTTTCAAATTCGTTAAAATAATCGTCAGCATCAAGGATTACAACTGTTTCCGTATCTCCGTCCCAGCCTACTTGCATACCGAATGCGTTACTCATAAAACGAATAGGAACAAGAGTTCTGTCATCAACAATAATCATAGGCGTATCCATTTGAACAGTTGATTCACTGCCGTTATTGTCTACATATATTGTATCGTCCATAAGTGTAAACTTAATTGTTGTGTCACCCTTTTTAGCCGTTACAAGTCTGCTTGAATCATCATAATCAACGATTGCTCCCATATTTTCAAGTGCCGCTCTGAACGGTATCATAACTCTGCCGTCAGTATTTACAGGCTTAACGTCATCATATTTTACAACCTTATCATTATATACAATATGTATTTCCGATTTATCACCATACACGCTCGAAACTTCTTTTACTCTTTCCGCCGCACTTACCGAAAAACACGGTACAACCATTGACGCCGCAACTGCCGCCGCAATAATTTTCTTCATATTATTTTTCCTCACTTTCGTATAAAGCATTGCTTTGATGTTATTATACCACAGCAAAATCGTTTTAGCAATATTTTTATTGTTTTTTTATATAAATATGGTATAATAAAAAATAATACATTTATACAGGAGGACATTATGGCATTTGACGCAGTAGCGGTTTGTTGTCTTGTCAAGGACCTTAAAGACAAGCTTATAAACAGCCGTATAGATAAAATACATCAGCCCGAAAAAGACGAAATTACAATAAATCTAAGAACAATGACGGATAATTTTAAACTTGTGCTTTCCGCAAGTCCTGCACATCCGCGTGTTCATTTCACAAACGTTTCAAAAAAAAATCCTATCAGTGCGCCTATGTTCTGTATGCTTTTGAGAAAGCATATCGGCAGCGGTAAAATTACGGATATTGAACAGATTGGCTTTGAACGTATTATAAAATTTTCGATAGAAAGTTATGACGAACTCGGCGACCTTACGACAAAATATCTTATAGTCGAAATTATGGGCAGACATTCAAATATTATTCTTACCAATCAAGATATGCGTATTCTTGACTGTATCAAACACATTGATTTTACGGTAAGTTCGGTACGTCAGCTGCTTCCCGGACTTGACTATGTTTCACCGCCTGTCCAGGATAAAACCGACCTTACGGAAATAAGCGAAACAGCAAACATAGATTTTTCATCACCGATACAGACCGCCGATAAAGCCATTCTTTCCGCAATAGCAGGTATCAGTCCGCTTACATCAAGAGAAATTGTATATCGTGCGTTCGGTCGCACAGACGTGAAGTGTTCCGAACTTACGGATAACGGCAGAAATAAACTTTTATATGAAACGGTTAAACTTGCAAAAGACGTTCAGCAAAACAATTTCAGTCCTTGTATGATTATAAATTCCGCCTCGGGCAAATTAATGGAATTCAGTGCCACGCCTATAACGCAGTACGAATCACTTGCGGAAATTAAAGAATTTGACGACATAAGCGTACTTCTTGACACATTTTACAGAACTCGCGATATGCACGAGAGAATGCGTCAAAAGAGTGCCGACCTTGTGAAACTTCTTAACAATAATATAGAACGTGTTTCAAAAAAGCTCGGCATTTTAAATAAAACGCTTGCCGATTCGGAGAATAAAGATAAATATAAAATATACGGTGACTTGCTTATGGCAAATCTTTATAATATGAAAAACGGTCAGTCGAGCGTTGAAGTTATAGATTACTACAAAGAGGATTCGCCTACCGTAAAAATTCCGCTTTCGCCGCAGCTTTCACCGTCACAGAATGCACAGAAGTATTACAAGCGGTATAACAAGGCGAAAAATGCCGAAATTGAGGCAGCAAAACAAATTGAAAACGCCAAAAATGACCTTGAATATCTCGAAAGCACACTTGCCGCTATCGAAACATCTGATACGGAATCAGACTTAAACGCAATTCGTGCAGAACTGATTGCCGAAGGCTATTTAAACAGAAAGTTCAATCCGAAAAAGCAAAAACAAAATGCGTCAAAACCTATGCACTTTGTAAGTTCCGACGGTTTTGATATTTATGTGGGCAAGAATAATACTCAAAACGATTACCTTACATTAAAATTTGCAAATTCGTCCGATTTGTGGTTTCACACTAAAAATATTCACGGTTCGCATACAATTATAAAACTCGGACTTGATAAAGATGTTCCGAAAACGACAATCGTGGAAGCTGCCGAACTTGCGGCATACTATTCAAAAGGTCGTGATTCGTCACAAGTTCCCGTTGACTTTACGCAGATTAAAAATGTCAAAAAACCAAACGGTGCAAAACCCGGTATGGTGATATATGATTATTACAACACAATATATGTTACACCGAAAGAATTAAAGAACGAGTAGTCAATGACTACTCGTTCTCTTTTATAAACTTTTGTATTTCTTCCATAAATTCTTTACCGTATTTACGTTTTTTCATTTCGCCGACACCGGAAATATTCAAAAATTCGCTATCCGTAACAGGACGTTTACGGCACATTTCACGAAGTGTAGAATCTTGAAATATAACATACGCAGGAACACTTGCCATAACGGCACGTCTGTTACGAAGTTTTTTTAGTCTTTCAAACAGTCTGTCTTCTTCAGATGTCAAAACGGTATCCTTCTTATGAATATAAGAAACTTCCTTAATCAATTTCATCGAAAGTTCTTTACCGTTTAATATTTCCTTTGTTTTTGGTGTGGGTTGTACTGTCCTGTAATTCATTTCGTCAACTTCAAGATAGCCCTCTTGAATTAAATAATCAATGATATATCTTATCCTTTTAAGCGACATATCGCTCATAATTCCGTATGTAGAAATAGTATCAAGGTCAAGTCTTTTTATTTTGTCGAGCTTACTTCCGTAAAGCACCTCCGCCAAAAGCGTCTTACCGCAACTTCTCCCCTTTTTTCGTATTCTGTATACACATGACACTATTTTTTGTGCGTCTACAGTTATATCCGTTGTTTCAAAATTAGTATTGCAATTTCCGCAGTTGTCACAGTTAAGCGGCGGATTTTCGCCGAAATATTCGAGAATAAATGCTCTGAGGCACTCACTTGTAGTGCAATAAAACGTCATCATTTTCAAGCGTTCAAAATCTTTCTCCATAATTTTGATACGCATTTGGTCAGATATTTCCGAGTTTTCATCTGGATTTTCGATAAAATATCTTGCAGTATTGACATCACGCGCACTGTAAAGCATAATACAGTCTGCATCACCGCCGTCACGTCCTGCAAAAAATTCATCCGGAACTGCCTTTCGGAGCTGTATTGCAAAGGAGCGGATGTATTCATCACCTTTGTCATGACCGAGCGTATTGTTGATCGTCCGGAGATTATTCATATCAA
>ENA-OWPB01002846-OWPB01002846.1-human-gut-metagenome-genome-assembly--contig:-NODE-2846-length-11001-cov-45.309154_pt1 | contig 11001 bp, 9 predicted proteins | sample MGYA00248260_ERZ651838 | MGnify/ENA primary metagenome ERZ651838 (study PRJEB26924, sample SAMEA4378304) | human gut metagenome | biome: human gut; feature: human-associated habitat; material: faeces...
AAAAGTACTTTATCTTAAGGGGGCAAAATGCTATAATTGTTAGCAAAGACTATTCTAGGACGGGTGGAAGAATCAGCGGTGACATATGCGTTTTTGGTCACGGGTTTCTTTTTATTTAGGAGATTAGTATTATGAAAAGTAATAAAGTAAAGCTCAGAGGCAGACTTCGAAAATCTCTTTACTGGCCCATGTTCATGACGATTCTTCTGATATGTATGAATGTCGTGATCTATATGGATGACATACTTTCAGGTGTGATGTTTTCAATATTTACCGCAATTTATTTTGTGGTGTCCCTGATCGTGTATGTGAGAAATAAGCCGGTTTTAGTCAATGAGCTGATCAATTTTGCAACGCAGTACGGAACGGTACAGAGGCAGCTTTTAAACGAATTTGAGATACCATATGCGCTGTTAGACTACAATGCGAAGATTTTGTGGGTGAATGAACAGTTTACAGAACTGACCGGGAAAGATAAAAAATATCACAAGTCGATCACGACGATTTTTCCTTCATTGACAAAGGAATTTCTACAGAAAAATGAAGGGTCAGAATCAGTGAGCCTGAAATTGAAAGATCAGGATTTCCGTGTTTCTTTAAAAAGAATCTACTTTGAAGAGTTAAACAGTGTGGACAGTCTTGTTACGCTCGATGAAAGCAACGAATATCTGACAGCGGTGTATCTTTTCGATGAGACGGAAAAGAACCGTTACATGCGGGAAAACCAGGAACAGAAAATGGTTGCGGGGCTTGTGTATATCGACAACTATGATGAGGCGCTTGACAGCATTGAAGATGTAAAGAGATCGCTTCTGGTGGCGCTGATCGACCGGAAAGTCAATAAATATTTTACGGAACTGGATGCGTTAGTCCGCAAGATTGAAAAAGATAAGTATTTTGTTGTATTGAAATATCAGTATCTTGCAAAACTCCGCGAAGACCGCTTCAGCCTGATCGAGGATGTAAAAACAGTTAAGGTCGGCAATGAGATGGCGGTGACACTCAGTATTGGTATCGGTGCAAATGGCGAAAGCTATACACAGAATTATGAGTATGCGCGTATGTCCATTGACCTTGCATTAGGACGTGGCGGTGACCAGGTCGTTGTGCGTGATGGCGAGGATATTACTTATTATGGTGGAAAGACGCAGCAGGTAGAGCGCAACACCAGAGTTAAGGCGAGGGTAAAAGCACATGCGCTCCGTGAGATCATCGAGAGCAGGGAGCATGTGATCATTATGGGACACAGCATCAGCGATGTGGATTCCCTCGGTGCAGCGATCGGTATTTACTGTGCGGCAAAGGTACTTGGCAAAAAGGCACAGATCGTGTTAAATGAGATCACTTCGTCCCTGCGCCCGTTGGTAGAGTGTTTTACAGTGGAAAAGGGATATCCGGCAGACCTTTTTATCAAAAATGAAGAGGCACTTATGCTTACCAATGAAAATACACTGGTGGTCGTTGTGGATGTAAACCGTCCGAGCTACACCGAATGTCCGGAACTGTTAAAGTGCACGCAGACCGTCTGTGTATTCGATCATCACAGACAGACAAATGAGGTGATCGAGAATCCGGTTCTTTCTTATGTGGAGCCGTATGCTTCAAGTGCATGTGAGATGATTGCCGAGGTGCTGCAGTATTTTTCCGAAAATATCCGTCTCGCTCCGTGTGAGGCAGACTGTATTTATGCGGGTATCCTGATCGATACCAACAACTTTATGACAAAAACCGGTGTACGAACCTTTGAGGCGGCAGCCTATTTAAGACGTGCGGGTGCGGAGGTGACGAGAGTGCGCAAGATGCTCCGCAACGATATGGCAGCTTACAAAGCGCGCGCGGAAGCAGTGCGTCATGCAGAAGTTTACCGGGGAGCATTTGCAATTTCCATCTGTCCGGCAGATGAGGTGGAGAGCCCGACCATCGTCTGTGCACAGGCAGCAAATGAGCTTTTAAATATTGTGGGGATCAAGGCATCCTTTGTTCTCACGGAATATCAGGGAAAAATTTATGTAAGTTCCCGTTCCATTGATGAAATCAATGTACAGCTTATTATGGAGCGTCTTGGCGGCGGCGGACACTTAAACGTTGCCGGAGCCCAGCTTACCAACTGCTCACTGCAGCAGGCAAAACATATCATTCAGGATACGATTGATGAGATGTTAAAAGAGGGCGATATATCAGAATAATCAGGAAAGAAGGTTTTATATATGAAAGTTATTTTATTAGAAGATGTAAAAGCATTAGGGAAAAAAGGAGAGATCGTGAATGTCAGCGACGGCTATGCGCGCAATGCGATTTTCCCGAAAAAATTAGGTGTGGAGGCAACACCAAAAAACCTCAATGATTTAAAACTGCAGAACCAGCACGCAGACAAAGTGGCACAGGAGCAGTATGAAGCTGCACTGACACTTGCGGAAGAATTAAAAGATAAAAAAGTTACCGTAAAAATGAAAGCCGGTGAGGGCGGACGTACATTCGGTTCCGTTTCCACCAAAGAAATCGCTGTTGCAGCCAAAGCACAGCTTGGCATGGAACTTGACAAAAAGAAAATGCAGCTGCCGGAGCCGATCCGTACCTTTGGTGTGACAGAAGTTGCAATTAAGCTTCATCCGAAGGTAGTAGGAAAATTTAACGTACATGTAGTAGAGGAATAGGAATGGAAGAAACACTGATCAACCGCACGATGCCGAACAGCCGCGAGGCAGAACAGTCGGTCATCGGCTCTATGATCATGGACAAGGACGCGATCCTCACTGCTATGGAAATGCTCATCAGTGAGGATTTTTATTATAAGCAGTACGGGATACTGTTTGATACCATGATCGAATTATACAGCAAAGGACTTCCAGTCGATCTGGTCACTTTGCAGAATAAATTAAAAGAAAAAGATGTGCCGGCAGAGATTGCAAGCTTAGAGTTTGTAAGGGATCTGTTAAATGCAGTCCCAACCTCGGCAAATGTAAAATATTATGCACAGATCGTAAAAGACAATTCCATGCGGCGCAAGCTCATCAAATTAAATGAAGAGATCGAAAACGAGTGCTACATGGGAAAAGAGAGTGTTGAAACAGTCATGGATATCACCGAAAAAAAGGTGTTTGATCTGCTTTCCACACGCGGCGGAGGCGGTGATTACGTGCCGATCCGCCAGGTCGTTATGAATGCGCTCGAAAAGATCGAGAATGCGGCCAAGACATCCGGCACCGTTACGGGAATCCCGACCGGCTTCATTGATCTTGATTACCGCACAGCAGGCTTACAGCCGTCCGATCTGATTCTGATCGCGGCGCGTCCTTCTATGGGTAAAACGGCGTTTGTTCTTAACATTGCGCAGTATGTGGCATTTCATGAGCATATGTGCACGGCGATCTTTTCACTCGAGATGTCAAAGGAGCAGCTTGTAAACCGTCTGTTTTCCTTAGAGTCAAGGGTGGATGCACAGGCACTCCGAACCGGTAACCTCTCAGATTCTGACTGGGAGAAGCTGATCGAAGGTGCCGGAACGATTGGTAATTCGGAGCTTATCATCGATGATACGCCTGGTATTTCCATCGCGGAGATGCGGAGCAAATGCCGGAAATATAAGTTAGAGCATGATCTGAAGCTGATCATCATTGACTACTTACAGTTGATGTCCGGTTCCGGCAGGGGATCTGATTCCCGTCAGCAGGAGATCTCAGATATCTCCCGTTCCCTAAAGGCACTTGCGAGAGAGCTTTCCGTGCCGGTGATCGCATTGTCCCAGCTGTCACGAGCCGTAGAACAGCGTCCGGATCACCGTCCGATGCTTTCTGACCTGCGTGAGTCCGGTGCGATTGAGCAGGATGCCGACGTTGTTATGTTTATCTATCGTGATGATTATTATAATCATGATTCCGAGATGAAAGGAATCTCGGAGATCATCATTGCCAAACAGAGAAATGGTCCGATCGGTACCGTCAACCTGGTATGGCTGCCGCAGTACACGAAGTTTGCGAATATGGAAAAATAATAAGAAATGCTCAGGTTAACCTGAGCATTTTGCTGTTGGCAGTAAAAGGTGTAGCTAAATTTTTGAGTGGAAAATTGCACAAGGCGTATATCCGTTTTGTTCCAATGTCCGAAAATAAGAAAAGCTAAGTATGCCTGCGAGGTGTGTTCACAGAGTGACGTGTACGTCTTAAACGCACCATCCGTGGCGCGTTAAGACTTTTGCTGCCATCCGTGGCAGCAAAACACTGAGCTTAGAACAGGCATACTAAGTTTTTCTAATTTTCTACCAAAGTCACAAAAGAATTTTACGCTTTGTGCAATTTACCAGTCGCTGCATTTTGACACACCTTTTACTGCCAACAGCGAATATTTCGCGGTTCCTGTCGGAATAAGACGAGCGATTTTCGTTGTAGGCTTCCTTTTAAATGCTTATAATATAGGTTAGCAGGTGAAAGGAAGGAGAGGAACCGGAATGGAAAAGGTACGTTACATGATTTCCGACGCTGCGAATATTGTAAATGTAGAGTCACATGTATTGCGTTACTGGGAGGATGAACTGGAGCTTAATGTTCCGCGTAATGAACTTGGGCACCGGTATTACACAAAGGAAAACATTCAGGAGTTCCAGAGGATCAAGGAATTAAAAGAACAGGGATATCAGTTGAAAGCGATCCGTATGATCGTACATAATATGTCACCTGATGCGCAGGCGGAAGTTGGCGCGGTGCATCAGGGAGAAAAACAGGATCTGCACCAGGTTACATGCACTTCGAATGAAAAAGTCATAAAACCGGAGCAGCAGCCGGGTGCACAGGTTTCACATATTCCGGATGGATATGCAGTAAAAGCGGATCTGCCAGTGGCGGCGGGACAGAATACACCACGGTCTGCACAGAATGAGAGCCAGAGTGTCCTTGACAATACCGACAAGATGGCACAGTTTACCGAGCTGATGACGCAGATCGTCGGAACAGCGATTGCCGCAAATAATCAGGAATTAAGCCGCTGTATCAGCGAAGATGTGGGGGAGCAGGTCATCAAGGAAATGAATTATCTCATGAGAGAACAGGATGAGGCGGACGAGGAACGCTTCCGGAAACTGGATGCGGCAATCCGCGGCAACCTGAAAAAGAAAGAACCCAAAAAAAGATGGGGCAGAAACAAAAAAGAGAAAGCATAAAAAAACGCTATTGCATTAGAGTGTGATTCTGGTGCAATAGCGTTTTGTATTATTCTCCGTACCCGAATGCAATAATTTTCTCCTTCAGATCATCAAAATAAGGAAGAAGCTCTGGAATCATGCGGCACAGTTCAATGGCACAGTCCTGATTATAATGATGTGATTCGTCATTCCGGAGCCGTAACATGCGAAGCCATGCATTTTCATCTTCGATCAATCCACGGGTAAGGGCAGCCATAAGAATCAATTTTGGAGAACCGGTTCTGCCTTTATCGACACCTTCTGACTCCAAAACGTATTTCATTGCTTTCCACGATAATTCAAAAGTCAGGCAGAAGGTGTTGACACAACCGCTTAAAACAATTTTGTTTTGAGTATAGTCAGTAACGGAAGCTTCATGTAAAGTATCAAGGCTTGAAAAAAAGTTTTCAATTTTTCGGTTCATTTTCCTGTCCTCTCATATAAAATATGTCCGTCATTTAAAATATCTTTCATCAAAGGTTCACTTACCCTGCCGTCCAGATCAATAATATCCATGTCAAGCAGCGTAAATTCATTGTATTTTAATTCGGCAAATAAACGGTCAAAGTTATCAGCTCCTTTAATTGCAAGGTCGATATCACTGTAAGGTCCGTTATCTCCTCTGGCACGGGAGCCAAATAGAATGACTTTATTTGCATTATATTTTTTACAGCAGGCTATAATATCTTTTTTTATTGCCGGGTCTAATTGACACATCGAATCAATAACACTCCATTTTTAAATTTTTATTATTCATGACTATTATAACTGATTTGCACCGTTTGCGCATCATATAATTTGTGCAGCATAGTTTATGTAACCGTCTGATTTTCTTGACAGCAGCAAAGATGTGGATCATTTTCTGGAAAATGTTACAGATACTATCTGAAAATAAAAGAAAAATGTATTAAAAAATGTTACAGATATCATATAAAAATAAAAGAAAAATGTATTGAAAAATGTTACAATATACATTGAAAAACAAAGAAAAAATGTTAATATAAGAGCAGAGAGTTGGAAATCCTAATATTGGAGGATGGAAATGCTGAAAAGAAAAGTGTATGAGGATCTTCTAAAATGGAAAAAGGAAGCCAATGGAAAGGCTTTGTGTATTATAGGGGCAAGACAGATAGGAAAAACAACATTAATTCGTGAGTTTGGGAAAAATGAGTATGAATATTTCGCAGAACTGAATTTTGTGACAGACGAGCGGGCTGCAGATATTTTTAATGGAAAGCTGACAGCAGAGGCTGTTATTACAAACCTGACAGCATATCTTCAGACACCGTTAGAACCGGGAAAGACACTGATTTTATTTGATGAAGTTCAGGAATGTCCAAGGGTACGGTCTGCGATCAAATTTCTGGTAGAGGATGGAAGATTTGATTATATAGAATCCGTCTCGCTGCTTGGTGTGCGATACAAGGATGTCACATCTTATCCGGTTGGCTTTGAACAGATTTTACCAATGTATCCGCTGGATTTTGAGGAATATTTGTGGGCGAATGGCATACAGAATCATACACTGCAGTATTTGAAATCGTGTTATGACAAAAAGGAAAAAGTATCTGAGACAGTACATGAGACACTTTGCAAACTTTTTTACAGTTATCTTGTAGTTGGAGGAATGCCAGAAACCGTACAGATTTATGTTGATACGCATGATATTGCAAAAGTGGTGCTGAATCAGAGAAGTATTTTAGATCTTTACCGCCTGGATATTGCAAAATATGCTACGGAAAATGAAAAAATAAAGATCAAGGCAATATTTGACAGCATTCCTGCGCAGTTAAATGAGAAGAACCGGAGATTTAAATTAAACAGTATTAACGCTTCCGCAAGGCATATCAGGTATGAGGACAGCTTTAACTGGTTAGCGGATGCGGGCGTTGCGTTGCCATGTTATAACGTGACAGAACCACAGGCACCGCTGCAGTTAAGTGAAAAACGAAACCTGTTCAAACTTTATATGAATGATGTTGGACTGCTTTGTGCTTCCTGTATGGAAAATATCCAGTTTGATCTTCTGATGGGAAATGTTGACGTCAATATGGGAAGTATTCTGGAAAATGCATTTGCGCAAAATCTGAAATCGAACGGTTTTGAACTTCATTATTATGATTCTAAGAAAATTGGAGAATTAGATTTTGTATTACAAAAAGGACTTCACACAGAACTTGTAGAGATTAAGTCAGGAAATGAATTCAAAAAGCATCTGGCAATGGATCATGCAATGAAAGTAGAACAATGGAAGTTTGAAAAAAATATTGTATTTTCAAAATCGAATGTGGAGGAAGATGGGGAAATCCTGTATTTACCATGGTATATGATCCTGTTTTATAAACAGGAAAGGGAACCGGAAAAGATGATCTATGAGATTGATCTAAGTGGACTTGTCTAAGTAAAAAAGAAGCTGTGAAACATAGTTTCACAGCTTCTTTTTGCGGTTTCCCGCAAGAGTTTTACTCGCAAAAAACTCTTTAAGTATTATTCCTCGCTGATAGCTCCTGTTGGGCAAACCCCTGCACATGTACCACAGCTTACACAAGCGCCTGCGTCGATTACGAACTGGCTGTCTCCCTGAGAAATAGCTCCTACTGGACACTCTGGCTCGCATGTACCACAGCTTACGCAAGAATCAGAAATTACGAATGCCATTTGTATTCCCTCCTTAAAATAGAATCATAGACTCGCTACCGCTTCAGTAGCTTTAGATTATTCTAATACAAAAAAGAGGGTAATACAAGTCAAAACACGAAAAAACCGTGTACAAAAATAAGCACAAAACAATTTATTATTTTTTAACGTTTACTTTGAATTTGACAGTTTTCTTACCGCTTTTGACGGTGATGGTTGCTGTGCCTTTTTTTACGGCTTTTAATTTACCTTTTTTATCGACCGTCACAATTTTTTTGTTAGAAGAAGCATAACTGATTTTATCCGGTGAAGTAATTGGTGTAACGGAGGTCTTTATCTTAAAAGTTTTACCTTTTTTCATGGTAAGTTTCTTACCAGTTACATTGGTAATGGTAAGTTTTTTGGTTGTAACCTTACCCTTTTGTACCTTCACTTTTACGGATGCAGTTGCGCCTTTTTTGGTTCTGACAGTGATGGTTGCAGTGCCGGTCTTCTTTGCGGTGATCTTTCCTTTTTTGTCAACGGTTGCAACTTTTTTATTTGAAGATGTCCATTTGGCAATGGAATCACCTTTTGTAAGTGTTGCTTTCACCGCAGTTGTACTTTTTCCCTTTTGCAGTGGGATGGAAGAGGCATTTAAGGATACCTTGTATTTCTTTGGTGTGTTAGAAGACTGGTCAGGAATTTTGTTCCACTTAGCATATAAGGTAATATCACCGGTAACATTAGAATTAAAATCATAAGCAGTCTTGCAATCCTTACCGGTAAACCAGCCGGCAAAGGTGTAACCTTTTCTGGAAGGGTCTGCTGGTTTTGAGGCAGTCGTATTATAGTTTACAGACTGTGCCGCAACAGAACTGCCGCCGTTGGAATCAAAGGAAACCGTGTAGGAATTGATATTCCACTTAGCATATAAAGTAATATCACCGGTAACCTTAGAAGAAAAGTCATAAGCGTTCTTGCCGTCCTTATCGGTAAACCAGCCGGCAAAAGTAAAACCGGTTTTGGAAGGATCAGCCGGTTTTGAAGCTGCAGTATTGTAGGTTGCAGACTGTGTTGCAACAGAACTGCCGCCGTTGGAATCAAAGGAAACCGTGTAGGAATTGATATTCCACTTAGCATATAAAGTAATATCGCCGGTAACCTTAGAAGAAAAATCATAAGCGGTTGTACAATCCTTATCTGTATACCAGCCATCTAAGGTGTAACCGGTTTTGGAAAGCCCTGTCGGCTCTGCTGCGGAAGCAGGATAGGTTACAGCCTGTTTTGGTATGGTAATGGAATCATCATCTGTGATAAAGCTGACCTGAAAAGTTTTTGGAGTACATTTTGCATATAGCTCTGTATCCGTTGAAAGGGTATAAGGGAATGTCACAGAGGATGAAAAAGAATCATCCGAATACCAGTCAATGGTATAACAATCATAATCTAAATCCGGCAGCTTCGAAGTGTTCAGGATTGCAGCTTTTTGTGCATACCAGATTTGTGTTTCAGCCGGATAGTGCAATTTGACAGTAACTGTCTCAGTATCGTCACTTAATGCAGATTTTAACAAGGTCTGATCCTGGAATAATCCGTTTGTATAAGAAAGTATTTTACCGTCACTGCCAGATTTATCGGAAGAGGTATCACTGGTAATGCTGCCGGCTTGACCGACATTGAAAGTAACATTGGCATCGGAAGCAGCAGAATAATAATTACCATTGAAAGACATGGCATTACCGCCGTTACCGCTGGAGACTCTGGTATCATCGCTTTTGCCGCCGTTTCCACCAGTAATCGTTAATTTTGCATCAGAATGGACGGTAAGAGATCCACTGGAAAGTTGAAGACCGTCAGCTCCCTGGGTACCGGAAACGGGACGATAAAAATTCCTAGAATAATACCCATCATACCCATTGGATCCGGTAATAGAAACGTCGCCTGCACTGTCAATAATCAGGGAATCACCATGAAAGATCATACCCGGCAAACCGTTTGAACCGGAGTTACCATCTGTAGCATAACCACCGGCATTGCCTCCTTTCATAGTGACGGTGTCCTGAAGAATCAATGAGATGTTTTCAGAGTCAACCGTGACAGCGGCAGAACCATTATAATCTGGGTATGATACAGGGGGACAGCCATTTCCGCCATATAATTTGATATTTTTCAAAATCAATGTACCGTTACCGGAGAGAGTCAGGGCAGGGGTACTATCTACTGTTCCGTAAACAGATCTACCGCTTATGGAATAGTTATTACCATCTAAAATGACAGTTTCCCCATCTGCCAGGGTCAGTGAGAGCCCGTCCGTGACATTGGAGGTCAGGGTATAGACAGTGATTCCGTCTTCGTTTTCAGAGATTGATATGTTGTTATTCTCTGTGGGACTGAGTGTGGCTGCCTGTGCTGGCAGGCTTCCGCTTAGAATTGCCGATACCATGACCGACAGTGCCATCACATATGCGAGCAGTTTCTTTGCTTCTTGTTTCATACATTTGTTCCTTTCTTATGTTTATTGAGTTTTTTGAATTATTATAACTATATTTTTATATTAAAGAAACAGACCCTGTATGACAAGCAACCTGTCTCGAATCGACATAAACCTGTCTCAAATCGACAGTAATTTGGTTCGAATCAGCATCAAATTCGTTCAAATTAAATTTTACCTGTCTTGAAATGCAGATTCCAGCACTTAATACCAGATAACGTTATCTGCATTATACATCACACAGCCACAGTGTCCGCTGAATGTCGGGAAGCATGTGATCTTAAGTCTGGTATCAATCTCCGGACTGTAGTCTACGGTTTCTATCGTTTCCCCATACAGCACTGCACGTTCATACAGGCGCAGCCACTTGGTATCCATATTTGCAAACAGACTGCTGAACGTATTCCCGATCAGATTTTCCAATGGAACCTTTTCCAGACTTGCCAGTGCAGGATTTCCATAACAGAAGATCCAGTCCACCGCCTGCATTTTTTCGTTAAATACCATTTCAATATCGGCAAATGCAAACGGCATATGTTCCATTCCCCGGTAATAGACGCAATATTCCTGCCATGTCACAGGCAGATCTTCTTTCGGAAAGCCACCGATCAGTTCTTTTTGTTTTTTACGGAACAGAGCGGTCAGTTCTTTTTTCTTGCGGATGGTATAGGACAGTTTTTCGCCATTGTTCAGTTCCACATAATTTCTGATGTCATGA
>ENA-OWPB01002847-OWPB01002847.1-human-gut-metagenome-genome-assembly--contig:-NODE-2847-length-11000-cov-2.980082_pt1 | contig 11000 bp, 8 predicted proteins | sample MGYA00248260_ERZ651838 | MGnify/ENA primary metagenome ERZ651838 (study PRJEB26924, sample SAMEA4378304) | human gut metagenome | biome: human gut; feature: human-associated habitat; material: faeces...
TATCATAAGTTCAGTCATTTGTCAACAGTTAATTTGAATTTTCTGAAAATTATTTTATTTTTCAGCATTTCAGAAGCAATTCCTTGCGACAGCTTGTTTACTATACCACTATCGCAAGGAATCGTCAAGCACTTTTTACAAAAAAGTTTATATTTTTTTGTGCAGATTGTTTTCCAGCATATGTTGATGCAAATACTTTTCCCTGGTAGCTAAACCACCTCTGATATGTCTCTCTGATTTATTCACCTCCAACACAGCCCTGGCCTGCCTTGCAAGTGCTGGATTTAAGCTTGCAAGTCTGGTCGTCACGTCCTTATGTACTGTGGACTTTGATATCCCAAACCTTTTTGCAGTCTGCCTTACAGTTGCCCTAGTTTCGATAATATAATTTCCAATCTCTACTGCCCGCTCTTCAATATACTCTTTCAAAAAAACGCCTCCGCCGACGCTGTTTTTACAGTGTATGCAGAGGCGCTATATTTATATGTAAGAAAACGTTCCATAATATTTTGCAGTTAAATAATTTCCATATTCTTCGTACATATTATAAAGTACATTATATTTTCTCAAAAAAAATGATACTCATACAAATTAGTCAGCTTCTTTCCTGTAAGCGCTGCGTAAGCCCTCAGTAAAGAAGAGCCGCATCCTGCTGCGCCTACATAAAGTCCCGGGTAGCTTACAACTCTGGGGGGGATGGTTCTCCACCAGCTGTCGTACCAGGTTCGGCTGCCTCACTGGCAAAATCCAGATATTTCCGGATTCCAGTGCGACGATATACAATATCCAGAAAAACAATAAATCCGCCATCTGCAGTGATGTCTTCCTGCTCGCTCCAGAACAGCCCGCGTTCATCTCGAGAAGCTGCCTCCATAAGAACATCCGCTGTGCGCAGTACGAAATCGCGATATTCCTGCTTCCTTGTCACCTGATAAAGATCCTCCAGGAAATAGGCTTCTCCTACCGGTCCGTTATAAGCTCCTGCCGCCCATCCCGGCACAGGAATGATTCCTTTCACCTCCGAATGTAAGGTATGCTCATACCATTCCGGACCAACCTGAGTAGCAATAATATGCGCAGCCGCTTCTTCTGCTTCTTTCAGCCATCTCTCATCACTAGTGGCTTCATAAAGACGGATCAGGAAAATTCCGATTCCAGCAGAACCATCATACATACTTTTTGACGTAAACATAGGAACATCTTCACGATATCCGTCCTGTCCTTCCGGAAGCGCTTTCCAGATTCTTCCATGTTCTGTCTTCACCGCCAGCGTGTCAATCCAATTCGCTGTCTCTATCGCCGCCTGAAGGTAATCTTCGGCAGTATTTTTATGAAAAATTCTTGGATCTATCCTCTTATTCATCTGATGGCCCGCCACTTCTGCACTCTGGCATAAAACTTTCAGCTCTTCACTGCCATTTTTCCCGCTTTTGAAAGTGGTTTTTCCTTTCGTTGATGTTGGTGTAAAATATATTCTAGTTTTCATAGTGTGTTAATAGGTTTTGTCGATATAATTTACCATCACGCCTCAACAAAGGCTTTCTTCTGTTCTTCCGACATTTTGTATATCGAATCCCTATTTTTAACCTTTCGCCCTTAAGCAAAATTATCAATATATTTTCCGTTTTCAAAAATTTTAACAATCCTTACAGAGTACCATGAATCATCATATTTTTATATGGAATAAGCTCCTAAAATCTGCTATTATAGAAAACGTTGAATGTACAAATTTATTTTAAACGACAGAGGTGTTAGACATGTGTTGGTATAACGAGGCAGTTTTTTATCACATTTATCCACTGGGGTTGACAGGAGCGCCGAAGCAGAATGAGTATGGGGAGCCTGTGCATAGGCTGAATACGCTTCTTCCGTGGATCGATCATATTAAAGAAATCGGGTGCACCGCTTTATATATAGGTCCTTTATTTGAAAGTGTGGGACATGGTTATGAGACTACTGATTACAGGAAGCTTGACTCCCGTCTGGGTGACAACGAGGATCTGAAGAATTTCGTTGCAACCTGCCATGAAAAAGGGATCAAGGTTATCTTCGATGGCGTATTCAACCACACCGGACGTGACTTTTTCGCATTTAAAGATATTCAGGAGAAGCGACAGAATTCACCTTATGTAAACTGGTACTGTAATGTGAACTTCTCTGGAAATACCGAATACAACGATGGTTTTTCCTATGAAAACTGGGGCGGATATAATCTTCTGGTAAAATTAAACCAGCGCAATCCTGATGTGCAGAACTACATCTGCGATGTGATCCGTTTCTGGGTTTCTGAATTTGATGTGGATGGTATCCGTCTTGACGCTGCGGACGTTCTGGACTTTGATTTTATGAAACAGTTGCGCCGCACCGCTGAGGAAGTGAAACCGGATTTTTGGCTGATGGGCGAAGTCATCCACGGCGATTACAGCCGCTGGGTAAATGGCAGCACCCTTCACAGTGTTACAAATTATGCACTTCACAAGGCTCTTTACAGCGGACACAATGACCATAACTATTTTGAGATCGCGCACACTGTAAAATATCTGCAGAACATGGGCGACCTTGATCTTTATAATTTCGTGGACAACCATGATGTAGAACGAATTTACACCAAACTTTCCAATAAGGCGCATTTTGCTCCAGTTCATGTGCTTCTCTACACCCTTCCGGGAGTTCCAAGTATTTATTATGGTTCTGAATTTGGAATTGAGGGACGTAAGGAAAGAACCTCAGATGACAGCTTAAGACCAGCCTTAAATCTTGCTGATTATGCTGACGCAGTGGAGAAAAATCCTTGCACAGCTCTTATTGCTGCCCTTGGAAAAGTCCGCCAGAATACACCGGCTCTTAATTATGGAAGCTATGCAGAGCTTATGCTCACCAACCGCCAGTATGCTTTTGCCCGTGACCTGGATGGGGTGCGTGTGATCGTCACTGTAAATAATGATGACAATGCCGCTTCTATGGATCTGGCTGCTGGAAATGCAGCTGAGTATGTAGGTACTCTGACCGGTGAAAAAGTTTCTGTAGAAAATGGACGCATTCATGTAACCGTTGCCGGAAACAGCGGCAATATCTGGGTTCCGGCTGGGGATATGCCAGAGTATAAGCCGGTAGAGATGAATGCAAAGACACCGGAAACTACTAATACAACAGTTAAGGCTGACAACGCAGACCAGACAAAAGAGGAAGCTGCTGCCACTGTCGCAGAGCAAAATACAACTCCGATCTCTCAGGCACTGAAAAATGCTGTGAATACGGACAGCATAAAGGAAACGGTTGCGACTACTGTAGGTAACTCTGATTGCACCGCAAATGCTTCTGAAAAAGCAGCTGATGGTACAACATCTAATACTACTACCGCATCCGAACCAGCCTCCGAAAAATCTCAGATAACCGTAGACTGGTCCAAGTTCCCAGAGGACATGACCGTAGAAGAGCTTCAAGCCGGAATCCTTGCGAAAATGGCAAACAATGGTCCGGTAACCGACCAGATGAAGAAAACCGTTTATGACAATATCTGGCATGATTCCCTGGTGAACTGGCTGAAGAGCTTCCGCTGATTTGCGGCAGCCACCAGGATCTTATGCCTGCATAAATACAAAACGCCAGAATGAAATTCGCTTTACCGCATGATAAAGCTTTTCATTCTGGCGTTTTTCATTTCTCAGGCTCTAAACCATAAAATCCTATTTTTAACGGTAGCCTTTCAAATATTCCTTCTGTTCAGACGTAATCCGATAGCTTTCCACTGCCTTCTGGATAGTCTTTTTATGTACCCAGTCCGACAGTCTGTGCTGCTCAATATAAGGGACTGCAGCATCCCATTGCTTGGCCAGAGCGGTGGCAAAATACCAGGCGATCATCATGTTTACATAATATTCCTGTGATTGTACGCCAGCTGTCATTTCAAGATACTCCGGGGAAAAATCCTCGTCCAGAAAAAGGCGCATAAGCATGCCGATTCCGTAACGAATAGTGTAGGTTTCAGTGGAGGCGATCCACTTCCGGACCTCTTCTAATACTGCTTTTTTGTTCTTACGGAAACACTTTGGCTCTGGGAAATCACAGGTGGCCCAGTTGTCGATATAGGGCAGGAATCGCTGTACTTCTTCCATACATTTCGGATAGTCCTTTATCCCAGTGATCAGCATCATATGAAGGTTATTTTCCTCATAAAACTGGTGAGGAAGCTGCTGCAAAAAGGGCTCTGATTCCGGAGTATCGGCGAATACTTTTGCAAACTTCCGAAGCACCGGAATACGGATTCCAATAATCTTTTCCTTGGCTGTTTCGGGCATTAATTTGCTGTGGAAATCCCGATATTTTATATCCTGTAATTCGAATAACTGCTTCTGCAATTCCGTTAATTCTGCCATACACACTCCCTGTTTTTCAATCTATAACAGACATTTCACTCTAATTTTCAACGAAATTTGGGTTTTCAACTGTCGTCTTTTTAGTTTACATAATGTTTTGCATAATGCTTTTGGCTTACCAAAAACACTCATAGTTGATGTCTATTTGAGCCAATTCTATTCTGCTTTCTCTGCTGCCTCCAGGCTTGCCATCAAAAGCTCATAGAAGTCATCTTCCCCCTCCAGCTTCGGGGAGTTTTCTCCGCCGCCATTGGTACTGCGGCGCATGGTAGCATAGAAGTCTTCTCCGGCAGATATTAGGTCCATTTCATACAATTCATAGCCAAGTTCCCTGCATAATCTGCAAAAAACAGTGAGAGGATCCTTTTCCAAACGGGTGGCCAAAAGCTTTTTTCGAAGTTCACCATCTTTCAGTGCATCACCTTGCAGACGGTTCAGAATTTCCAATGTTGTCATATGCGGTACCTCCTCTGCATTATTTTCGTTTATTTTAACGCTTAATCTGCCACTGTGCAACTGTGAATTGTGGGATCATCTCAAAAAAAACACAACACCTGTCAACCATACTGGTGCGTGCAGATTATGGGAATGATTTTTCAAACAGGGCCTACACCGCGTTATGATATTCCTCCACATAACTCTGCTTCTGATCTGTCATTACTAGCATCACTTCATCCATAGCCGGGCCGATATACTGGATCTTATCTGGAGGAGCGGCGATAATAAGCTGTAATGGAAGGCGTCTCAGGAATTCCAAAACGCCGCCGATTCTTTCATCATCCATGTTATTAAAGGCCTCATCAAAGAGCACCAGTCCAGCTGCCTCGCCACCAATATTATTGCTGTAAAGCTGCACAAAAGAGGCTGCCACTGTCACATAAAACGGGGTCTGTGTCTCACCGCCGCTCTTCTCTTCACATACCTTGGAATAGTAAGAATAGGTGCCGTCATTATGAATGATCTTAATGTCATAATCCATGTAAGTACGGTAATCCGTAAACTCGTCAAGAGCCTGTGCACTGTTATCTCCACTTACCGAAAGCTGTTCAAACAGCTCCTCGATTACATCTTTATGAGCCTCATGGAAGATTCCCGAAAATAGGGATTCGCCTTGTGTCACATTGAAATCATCCATGATCATTTCATAATAATTGCGGTATTTTTTACTTGGCATAAACTGGAATTCATAGCGTTCACTGCTGAAATCAATGCCCTTTAACGCCTTGTTCAGTTCCTTAAATTCCCCCTGGGCAAGCTTCATATTCTCCTGTAATTTCGCCAGAAACTGCTCATGAAATTCTGTTTCTGCCGCTTTATGGGCAGACTGTACTTTCTCCTCATAATCAAGAAGTTCAGAGTTTTTCAAACGTTCATATACCGCCTCAAATTCAGGAAAACCATCCAGACTGGCAGCTGCACCAAAATCATGCTCGGTCTTATACTCCACCATGGCATTTATCATATTGTCTTTGGCAATCTGACATCTCTCACTGTTATATTTTCTCTTATTAGAAGGCAGTTTATAAAAATATTCACTTTGAAACTGCTCAATTGATCTTACTCCCAGAGCCTCCTTATATTCCCGATTCCAGCTATTTAAACGTTCTCCCGCATCTGCTGCAAGAGTGGTTACCTCACTCTTTCCGGTAATCTGTTTTTCCAGAAGTGTCTGTTTTCTGGCAACCAAATCCTGGATCCGGGCACGCATTCCACCGATTTTTTCCGTGTCGGAGCTGATGGTGTAATCCAATCCCCTAAGCATTTTTTCCAGCTCATCCAGCTGCAGCTGCTTCTGGATCAGGGTGGAATTTTCTTTCAGTTTTCGTATATTTTCCTCACATTTATCAATGGATTTATTTAACATACGAAGGGTAGCGATCACATCCAGACGGTACTTAATATCCACGTCACTTTCTGTAGAAAGAAGTCCCAGAATCTCTTTTGTGTCAGACAGCTTTTTCTCCTGATTTTCCATTGTTTCACTAAGCTTCTGAAATTCTTCTTCAGCCTGTGCCAGCTGTACGGTAAAAGCATTTTTGCCGATAAACGGCACACGAAATACCTCTGGTTTGATGGCACTTGCCACACAGTTCTGATATCTCATACAGCCCTTTGTGATAGAAACAGAATACTTTTTCAGATCTTCGTAACGCTCGCACATCTGTACTTTTCCAAGGAGCATGTTGCTGTACTGACGGGCATATTTGTTCTGGGATGTGACTACTTCTGCCAGAGTTCCAACAGGCGCAGTGTCGTATTTTTCCAGATCTTTCGTGTTGATCAGACCTACTCCGTAAACCTTTTTCTCTCTTCGAAGACGGTCATAAATACCAAGTGCAATATCGAAGTTCTCCGGTTCTACAAGCACGTAAAAACGCTGCGTATTCAGATACCCCTCTACTGCGTTTCGCCATTCCTCATCCTTAATTTCCAGCATTTCGCAGAGCACTCCAGGCTGGATTTCTCTTCCAATACCCGCAAATTCTTCCTGTACAGACTCCACAAGAAGCTCTACTCCAGATGGATAAGTCAGCTTTTTGCGTTTCAGTTTATTGATCTTTTTGCTTAATTTCTCCCATTCTGTCTGGTTCTGGTTAAGCCGGATCTTCAGCTGCGCCTGCTCTTCCTGCAGTTCTCCATAGCGCATCTGTTTGAAATGGATCACATCATCTGTAAGGCTCTTTATTTCTGTTACATTGATATCACCATCCAGAGTTTGAAGTTTTTTCCGGTATTCACGGATACAGGAAGCGAAATCTGCGCCAGTTCCATTTTCTGCATTTGCAGACTGACTCATTTCGGTAGAAACTGCTGCAGAATATCTGGAAGTGTTCCCTGCCTCCATAGTCCGCAACAAACTCTCGCAGTCCCTGGCCGCCTGAGCCACGCTCTTCTTCAATTCCGTCTCCTCATTCAGAGCTTCCTGTCTCTTATCCCGAAGCCTTTTCAGCTCTTTTTTCTCCTCTTCCAAAGCTACAAATTCCTGGTTATGGCGCAGTTCTACACGGATATTTGTGGCAATTTCCTGCTTTTCAGAGCGCTCTTTCTGAAGCATTTCCAGCTGGGCTTTCGCCTGGGAAAGACGGATTTCTTCATTCTTTCTGGCAGTTTCCAGACTGGAAAGCTGTCCTTCCACAAGCTCCAGCTCACTACGTTTCAGGAAATACTCGTACATCCTGTCCTTTTCAATACGCTCCTGTACACGCTGGTACAATTCCTGTATTTTTTTCAGTTTTTTCATGCGTTTTTTCACGTTATCAAGGGTACGTTCCATATCCTGATAAGTACGCACATTCTCCCGAAGTACATCAATATTGACTTCTTTTTCATCCAGCACGTAAGAGTAAACAAAGTCCTTAATATCGTCGATTGGCTTAAATGCAAGCGCTTTTGGAATCAGACGAAAGAACTTATCTTCAATCCTTCCAAGTCTTGCTGTGACCATTCTACGGGCTTCTACATTGGTCTTGCACCACTGGCGGATATCAATGTTGGAACCACGGAATTCTGCAATGGATTTCACCTGGTTTCCGTACAGGAAAAGATCATCTGAGATCCTGGTATTCTCCATCAGATACCGCACTGTGGTCTCCTGGCCCTCAGAAGCAGAGTCCACAACAGCACCGATAATGAAATATTTATCCTTGCTTTCCTCATAAAATTCCAGGGCAACATGAGCGCTGATCTCACCGGTACGCTCATAAGGCTGGTTTTCTTTTCCTGTTTTACAGCGGATATATCCGGTAAGCCTTCGCTTGCCATTCTCGTGGGCCGCCTTGTTAAAATAGCCGGTGGAACAGATGATCACAAACTGGATCGCGTCCAAAAGAGTGGATTTTCCAGCGCCGTTTTCACCAGATAAAAGAGTAGAATCTCCAAACTCTATGGTACAGTTATTAAACCTGTGCCAGTTAATCAGCTTCATCCTCGTCAGTTTCTTCATCGCTTTCGTTTCTTCCCTTTCTGTATGTCTCCAGTTTCTCATATGCTGCCTTAATGTCTTCTGCACGTACCACCATCAGAATGGAGTCGTAAATCAGAACACGAGATTCTTCATCTCCCATATCCTTATCCAGAAGCTCCACGATCTGATATCTTCGGAATAGGCTCAGGGCATTTCGCATGGTGGTTTTGTCGATTAATCTGTCGCGGATATTAAGACTCACAAACTTATCCTGAATGTCTCCAAGGTTCACGATTACTTCCTCTATTGCGGAAAGCTCACGCTTCTTTTCATCGTAAAGAATTCGCAGGATCAGAAGTACAATGGAATCATAAAGCTTCAGATTCATCCGGTTATACCCTCTCGGACTGGTCAGCTGAATCACTCCATATTCCTCGTTTATCTCAAGGCGATAGCCAAGAACGCCCAGATATTCTTTAAATTCTTTCCTGTATTTCAGCACAAAATAATAATCTGCTTTGGTATTCTGGTTTCCTTTGCACAAAAAGCAGGTTCCCAGAAGACGGTTGCAAACCCTGCTGAAATTATCCTTTTCTTTTTGCAGCATTCCTTCCAGATATTCCATTTTCTCTCCTCCGTATCCGAAAATCTTTGAAACGGTAGCCGTTTACTTCCCGTTCTTCCAGAGTTTCTATTACATATCCCATATTTTTGCGCTGACCGTAAAGGCGCACATAGATCAGTTTGATAAAATCCTCTTCATTATTAAGAGGAAGCTGGCTTGCTTCCAGCTCATCCTTTTCCGCCAGATAACGGTTTACGTAGTTCTGAATTTTCTCTACACTGATCACTTTCCGGATCTTTTCTGCCATCTTTCTCATTTTCTCACGGCGAAGCTCTTCGTCTGGTTCCTCATTCTCCAGACTGGAGGGGATGAATTCCTTTTTCCCTTCTACTGCCAGATACAGAGAACTTTGTTCCAGAATAGAACACTGGTAAATACGCACCAGATCATCCAGAAAATCAATGCGGTAGATTCCCCCAAGATCCATATTTTCCTGGTTAATTTCTTCATTAATTCCCATGAGTATTTCTTTCAGCTGCCCCCGCACATCTTCGTTTCCTGCCAGGAGAAATTTGGCACGGTTGATGGCAGCTCGCTGGTACTGGGTATTTTTCTGGTTGATTTCCTGAAGAATCTCGTCCATATTGCGGAAAGCCTCAATAATTTCGTGAAGATAACGGTAGGTCAGTTCCCGCCCCTCTTCCTCGGAAACCTCCCGGATAGCTGCAATCTCTGCAGATGCCTTTTCCAGAAATTCCTCATTATGGCTTCTTTTCTCCAGGCACTGCATAATTTCCGGACGAAACTTGGAAACATTGTCAGAAGTCAACAGGCGGTGGTAGGCTTTGTCTACAATATTGGTAATGTAGTCGTTAAACAGTGCATCCATAATCTGGGCAACCGTGCTGTGTCTGGTAAGGTCATCTATGTAGTGTTTGATGTTGGAATTGAGGTTTTTCAGACCAGTGATCAGGTAGTCGGTGTTTTCCCAGATCTGCATGAGCACGATACCCGGCTTATCCATGTTGCCTTTTACCAGACTGTAAATGGTATAAATGTACCCCTGGTATTCAATTTGTTTCCCATCTGCGATATCCAGGAGTGTTTTGATTATTTTCACAGCGTATTCCTTGAAGTTTACACGCTGTACGTAGCTTTTGTCTGTTTCCACTTCGATCCAGCCGTAGTATTCCAGGCGGCGCAAAATGCCGTTAGCCCGGCTTCGGCTGTCATCAGCCTGGAATTCTTCTTCCACCAGCTGGGCCGCATTTTCCTGCCCAAAATAAAATTCCAGCTCGTCTACCAGCACTTCTCTTTCCACGCCAAAGGAGAGCTGGTGTTCCATAATGGCAAAAAGGCGGCTAATACATTCCCAGTACACAATTCGGTTTGGCGAGGATAGCGGAACAAAAAAATTGTTGGGGATTATGTGAAACATAGGGTATCCTTTCTTCAAACGTAAAACAAGGGACAAACTGCTTTGTCCCTGAAATCTTTCTTTATTTTAGCATAGCCGGTTTTATTGTACAAGGTTTTCTAAGTTGCTATTTAGTGTGTTGAAAGTTGTTCAAGGCGGACGCATTCGGACAATGGTGATTGCTCACTCGCCGGCGCAACGCTCCAGCGAACTAACTGCTAACTGCGACTAAATCGTTCAGGAGAGCCTTCACGATTAAGTCTCCGTAAGCAGTGGATTTCGCCTACGCTAAAACCGCGCCTGAAATGGCTCGCTAGAGCAATCACCATTGCCCGAATGCTGTGTACTGGCTGGGACTTATTTGTACATAGGAACTTTCAACAGGTGGGGAGGGTGAGTGACTGGTTTCCCTATACTGTATCGGAAACGAAAATTTATGGGAAACTTGCCGGAAATTAGTGGCTTTTACAATTTCTATGAAGTATTTGCACATTTTTAGGGCTGTTTTGCAAACAAAAACTTGACATATTATTTTATGTGTCTTCGATACCCCATTTAGATGGTTGATACTTCGCAGCTTTATTGGTTTTACCTAATCTATCATTGTCAAGAAAGTATCGGGAAACCAATCACTTCCCCTCCCCCTCGTTAAAAGTTCCTAAATAACCTCAGTTCCAGCCGACACACAGCATTTGGGCAATGTGTATTACTCCAGCGAGCCATTTCAGGCGCGCTCTT
>ENA-OWPB01002848-OWPB01002848.1-human-gut-metagenome-genome-assembly--contig:-NODE-2848-length-10999-cov-3.012518_pt1 | contig 10999 bp, 10 predicted proteins | sample MGYA00248260_ERZ651838 | MGnify/ENA primary metagenome ERZ651838 (study PRJEB26924, sample SAMEA4378304) | human gut metagenome | biome: human gut; feature: human-associated habitat; material: faeces...
AAGGTGAAGCGGTCGCTGTATGAACGTGCCGTAGGCTTCGAGTATCAGGAAAAGGAAAGCACCATCGACGTAGACCCCCGGACGGGCGAACAGAAGCCGGTGCGGGTCCGAACGCTCACCAAGAAAGCCGTCCCCGATACGATGGCGCAGATGTACTGGCTCAACAACCGATGCCGGGATGAGTTCTCCCAGACCCAGAAGGTTACGCTTGACGGAGCTGTTCAGACATCCCCGTTCGATAACCTGACGGATGATGAACTCCGCCGTCTGGCTCAAATGGACGAGGGCCTTGATGGCGACGCAGAATAATGTTTCGCCTGCCAAGCGCAAGTACCTCGGCTCCAATGCCCGGATTGCGCTGGCGAAACGGCACTACGCCGATTATGTCCAGTACGTCCACATGGGCAGGTGGAAAAGAGCCAGACACCTTGACCTCGTGTGTGAGAAGCTGGAAAGCATCATGGAGGGAAAGACCAAGCGGCTGATGATATTCATGCCGCCGCGCCACGGCAAGTCCATGACCGTGACCGAAACCTTCCCCTCGTTCTATCTGGGCAAGAACCCTGAAAAGCGGGTCATCGAGATCAGCTACAGCGGCGACCTTGCTCAGCAATTTGGCAAGCGGAACCGCGATAAGGTCGAGGAGTTCGGTCCTGCGCTGTTTGGTCATACCATCTCCCAAGTGCAGGCCACCAAAACGAACTGGAACCTCGACAACGGCATGGGCGGCATGATCTCCGTTGGTATCGGCGGCTCCATCACCGGCTATGGCGCAGACCTGCTTATCGTCGATGACCCCATCAAGAACCGCGCCGAGGCTGAATCTGCCACCTACCGCGATAAGCTGTGGGACGAGTACCAGTCCACGGTGAGTACCCGACTGCACGCAGGCGGCGCTGTTATCATTATCCTTACCCGCTGGCACGAAGATGACCTTGCCGCCCGGCTCCTGAACCCGGAGTATGGCAAGGTTGAGGACTGGGACATTATCTCGCTCCCGGCCGTTTGCGAAGACCCGGCTACCGACCCTCTGGGCCGTGAGCTAGGCGAGGCACTGTGGCCTGCGGGCGGCTACGACGAAGCATGGGCTGCACAACAGAAAGAGACCGTCGGTACATACGCATGGTCTTCTCTGTATATGCAGACCCCCACACCAAGCTCCGGCGGTATGTTCAAGAGAGAGTGGTGGAAACGCTGGGCAGCGCTGCCGTCCGGTCTGCATGACTTCATCCAGTCGTGGGACTGCACCTTCAAGGACAAGGACGGCTCGGACTTCGTTGTCGGGCAGGTCTGGGCAAGGAAAGGCGCAGACCGCTATCTGCTCGATCAGGTGCGTGGCCGCATGAGCTTCACGGAAACGCTGGATGCCATGCGCGGGCTTTCCTCCAAGTGGCCCCAGACCACAAGAAAGCTGGTCGAAGACAAGGCCAACGGCACGGCGGTCATCGACGTTCTGAAGAAAGAAATCCCCGGAATCATCCCGGTGGAGCCGTTTGGCGGCAAGGTGGTCCGCGCCCATGCGACCACCGCTGTGGCTGAAGCTGGGAACGTCTACATCCCAGCGGCATCTGCCTGCCCGTGGGTGATGGACTTTGTGGAAGAAATGGCAGCGTTCCCAAGCGGTGCGCACGATGACCAAGTTGACTGCTATTCGCAGGCAAACGCCTACTACAACGACAACACGTTTGATATTCGTTCGCTGATAACGTAAGAAAAGAGGTGAATGCAATGCTGATTATTTTCTCGGTCAATGACCAGAAAATCACCCATGACCTGAAAGGCCAGCTTGTCGCAGGCAGCGTAGACATTGTGCAGGCCGCGTTCAAATTTGACAGCTCGTGGGATGAACTGGTCAAGATCGTCGTCTTCACGAGCAGCGCTTGTCCCAAGCCCGTCCCGGTGCAGTTTGCCGATGAGGCGTTCTACATCCCGAAGGATGTGCTGAAGCCCGGCAAGCTCTACGTTTCCGTGGTCGGTTTCGGGCTGGACGGCCGGAAGAAAACTACGCAGAAGTGGGACGTCATGCAGGCTATCACCGTTCAGAAGTGCGGCGATGGCGGCGATTGTGACCTGCTGCGATATTTGGCACAAGGTCAGGTCGCCGACGGGAAAGTCGCAAAGGACGAAGAAGTCGAAGATATGCTGGACACTGTGTTTGGCAAACCGGAAGCTCCCAAACCAGACCCCGGTGGCTCGGACTCCAATGACAAGAACGTCAGCGAGGACGATATTGCCACCGATAAGGACGTAGCCGATATGCTCAACAAAGTATTTGGCTGATGTCCTCTCGCCATTGAAAGATGGCCTTAATTCGTCATAGCAGCGCTGAAACTGCTGTGAAATATAATTTTGGAGGTATGCAAATGCCCGTATCCGCAAGTAAGCTTGTAACCCTCGCTCAGTTGCAGGCGCAGGCGGAGAGAGTGAAGCAGGAGCTGGCGAAGTACACGCTGGCATCCGAGCTTGGCTCCCTCGCCAAGAAGAGCGAAATTTCGGAAGCTGACCTCTCGGCTGCTCTGAAGTCCGTTATTGACGGAAAGATGGATGCAGCAGACAGTATGACGACCGAGGCAATCAACAGTGCCATCGCCACCGCCATTGCAAAGTCTGCTCATGCACGCTTCGAGAAAGTTGAGAAGGTTCCTTCCAACGATGAGGCGCAGGATAATGTGCTGTATCTGGTGATGAATGCTGCCACCGGGTACTACGACATTTACGCTAAGGTCGGTGAGGAAGTCGTTCGTCTGGATGATACCACCGTTGACCTGAGCAACTATGCGACCATCGAACAGCTGAATGCCGTTTCTGGCGGCATTGGCGGCACGGTGTATGCAGGCACGAAGGAAGACCTGTCTGCATCCGATGATTCGGTTATCGCCGCGTATTTCAAGGCGCACACCGACGTGGCCGTCAAGAAGGGCGATGTCTTCGTGGTCACGACCACCGTTGGCAACTCTACCTACGAGAAGTCCGCCTACTTCTACGACGGCAAGGCGTGGGTGGCGATGAGCGGCAATGTTGATGCCGATAAGGTCATCCTGCGCGAGAACATCACGTTGGCCGGTGGCTATACGCAGGTCGGCAACTTGACCAAGAGCCAGAACGGAACGGCAACCTTCCAGACGAAGGGCAAGTCCGTCGCCGACATCCTGACTGAGATTTTCAGCAAGCGTCTTCAGCCCACCATCACGGCGCAGCCCTCCGTCACTGGCTTTGCTCTGAACGGAGCGAAGGCTGTCGAAGCTGGTACTCAGGTCGCTGCTGCGTCTTATGGCACTGCTGAACTGAACCCCGGTTCCTACAAGTACGGTCCTGACACCGCAGTTGTAGCTTCCGGCTGGAAGGTTGAGCGCATCACCGACAAGGCGACGACCGAGGTCGCAAATGCTGAGACCGCTTCTCTGGCTGCTGGCTCCGACAACAACGGCGGCGCTGGTTTCGTCATCGGTGATGCTGGCGGTGACGCTGTGGCAAGCCTGAAGTACAAGGCCACTGCGACGCACGGCGCAGGTGTTACCGCAAAGGACAACCTCGGCTCCGACTCCAACCCCGCTGTGGCTATCGCAGCAGGCACGAAGTCGAAGGAGACCTCTGCGTACATGCCGTTCCGAAATTACTTCTACGGTGCCACCGCCGAGAAGCCCACGCTGAACAGCGACTACATCCGCAGTCTGACTAAGAGCGGCAAGGCGTATGCCGCTGGTACGCTGACCATCAACGTCCCCGTCGGTGCGCAGCGTGTGGCAATCGCCTGCATTGCGACTGCAAAGGGCGTCACCAAGGTCATCAACGAGACCGCCATGAACGCAGATGTCACCAGCACCTTTGTCAAGTCCACTGTTCCCGTTGAGGGTGCGAACGGCTATTCCGCCAAGACCTACAATGTGTGGATCTTTGAGCCTGCTGTTGCCTATGGCAACGCCGCAGTGCTGAAGGTCACGCTGGGTTAAAGGAGGGCTGAACAATGGCTGTGAACAATACCACAAAGAAGTATTCCGACATGGAGTTCCCGCTGTCCATGAAGCGGCAGGACGCTTTCGCGCTGGATGAGACCGCTGTTTGGCCGTCTATGGAAACTGCGCAGAAATACGCAAAGACCAACCCCACCGCCTACATCGGCCAGCTGCTTTCCGTCATCGTTGACGGTGTAGCTACCCCGTATGTGATCCAGAACGCTGCTGGCGATCTCGCCCCGCTGGGCGCTGCCTCAGTCGATATTGCGACCGATTCCGAAGTGAGCGAGATGCTGAGTGAAGTATTTCCCACCGACAACACCTGATAACGATATGGAGGAATGAACGATATGGCATACAATGAGGAAAAGCTGGCCCGCCTGAAGCACCTGAAGCAGCTCGCACAGAAAGCTAAGGCTGAGAGCGACGCTGTTGCTGCTCGCGTTAAGGCTCTGGAAGATGTTGGCGCACAGGCCAACGTGCTGGAGACCATCAAGGTCAACGGTGTGGTGCAGGACATCAAGGATAAGGCTGTGGACATCAAGGTTCCCGGCTACACTGTGGAGAAGTCTGAGAAGTCCAGCGACTATGCTGCTGTCTACCAACTCATGAAGGATGGCGTTGCCGTTGGCGCGGCTATCAACATTCCGAAGGATATGGTGGTTAAGTCTGGCTCTGTTGTGACCAACCCCACCGGCCAGCCCAAAGGCACTTATATCAAGCTGGTTCTGGCAAATGCCACCAACGACACCCTGTACATTGATGTCGGCGGCCTGATCGAGTACGTTACATCCGGCTCTGCTGCGGGTGATATGGTTGTCATCGCCATTGATGAGCAGACTCATAAGGTCACCGCATCTATCACCGACGGCGCAATCACTAAGGCAAAGCTGGAGACCGAGGTGCAGACCGCCCTGAACAAGGCCCATGAGCACGCCAACAAGGCACTGCTGGACACCTACGACCAGACCAACGCCGACATCAAGGATGCTGTCAGCAAGAAGCACTCTCACGCCAATGCAGCCGAGCTGGACAAGATCGCTACCGGCGATAAGGCAAAGTGGGACGCAACCTCCACCAAGGTTGAAGGTATTGCTGAGGGCGCTACCAAGGTTGAGGCCAGCGCCACCGAAGGCAATATTAAGATCAATGGCGTGGAGACTCCGGTCGTTACCATCGCCACCGACGCTGAGGTCACTGAGATGCTGACCGAGGTCTTTGGCGCAACCGCCTGATAACCCATAAGTAAGAATGCAGCGGCAGGGGAATGGACTCCTGCCGCTGTTATTTTTGGAAAGGAAAGCGAACATGAGCGACAAACTCAACACGCTTGAAGCGCTTAGGCTTGCTTCTCTGAAGGCAAAGGGTTACACGGCAGAACAGATTTCAGCGTTGTCTTCTGCGATGGAAGACATCATCAAGGACATCAACGATTCACTGAAGACCTGCGAAGATCATGTACAGTCGGCTCATGCTCCTGCCAATGCGGAAGAAAACGTCATCGTTAGCATCCAGAGGAATGGGCAGGCTATCCCTCCCGACAACAAAGTCGTGAACATCGAGGTTCCGACCAAGACCTCTGCGCTGGAGAACGACTCCTGCTATGCCACGGCGGATGAAGTTCAGGAAAAGGTCAACGGGGCCGGGCATCTGAAAGCAGTCCCTGTCGATGCTCTCCCTGCGCCCAGTGAGGCCAACGCTGACACCATTTATTTCCTTCGTAAGAACAACAGTGAAGCTGGGAAGCAGTACAGAGCGTACAAGCTCATCCACGGCATCTTTGAGATCGTCGGCTCTGCTGAGGTGGACCTCACCAGCTATGCTACACGGGAAAGTGTGGCAAAGGCGGATGATGACCTCATCAAGGGCATCTACGACAACATGACCGCAAGCAGCGAGAAGTATCTGGGCAGTGGGAACCTGCTGCTGTTTTGGACGCTTCTGAAAAGCCTGCTCAATGGCCATGAATCCAGCATCAACGACCTGCTGGCCCGCGTGAAGTTGCTGGAGCTGATTCTGAGCGCTGATGTTACCGGCAATCCATACTATGTCACCTTCAACACACTGACGGATGTTGTGGTATCCTCTGGTGTCTGGAACGAGTCGGATGGACGCATTGAATTTTAACAGGAAGGAGGAAGCGCAATGCACATACCTGAAGATGAGGCCGAGCGTCGGCGTTTGAATGAGCGTGGCCGTGAAATTCTCCGGAGGAAGAACGGCGCTGTGCGTCCGCATCGTGAGGATGGCTATGTGAACCTCCTGAACAAGTACGGAACCAAGCAGGACAACTCCGAGGCGTACAAGTTTGAACGGGAGCCGGTCATCCCTGATATGCAGCTCACCGGGCTGTATGAGGGCAACGGCCTGTTCTCCAAAATCATTGATACGCCTGCCGAGGAAGCGCTGAAGCATGGCTTCGACCTGAACCTGAAAAGCGACGAGTTGAACGCCTTTGTGGAAGACGCTCTGGATGATCTCGAATGGGAAGAGAGAGCCGCCACCGCAATCAAGTGGGCGCGGCTCTACGGTGGCGCTCTTATCGTCATGCTGATTGACGATGGGCGCGGGCTGGAGGAGCCTGTTGACTGGGAACATATCCGCAGCATTGATGAGCTGCGCGTCTATGAGCGCTCCATTGTACAGCCCGACTACGCCAGCCTGTATCAGCAGGACTACGGCGGGAAGGGCGTGGGAAACCGGGTGTCCAAGTTCGGACAGCCGGAATATTACTATGTTTCCAGCATCTACGGCTCCTTCAAGGTCCATGAGAGCCGATGTCTGGTGTTCCGCAACGGCGTTCTGCCGGAGCAGACCTCCAATGCAACCTACCTGTTCTGGGGTATGCCTGAATACGTCCGCATTCGCCGGGCGCTGCGGGAAACCGTAACAGCCCACACCGACAGCGTGAAGCTGCTGGAGCGGAGCGTGCAGGCTATCTACAGCATGAAGGGCCTTGCCGCTCTGCTGACCACGGATGACGGCGAGAACCAAGTGCTGAAGCGCCTACAGCTTGTAGACACTTCCCGTGGTCTGCTGAACAGCATCGCCATTGACTCCGAGGGAGAGCAGTACGACTTCAAGACGTTCCAGTTTTCCGGTGTCAAGGATGTCATCGACGCGACCTGCAATATGCTGTCCGCGCTGACGAACATCCCCCAGACGATTCTGTTTGGCCGTTCACCGGCCGGCATGAACGCCACCGGCGACAGTGACTTCGAGAGCTATTACAACTTTGTGGAGAAGATTCAGCGCTTGATGCTGAAGCGTAACCTCCGCACACTGCTGGACGTTGTGTTCCGGGCAGGCATCGCTTCAGGCGATGTGGCCGAGGAACCCGACTACAAGCTGGAGTTCAAGCCCCTGTGGAGCCTGAGTGACACAGAGCAGGCCACAGTTGACCAGACCAAGGCTCAGACCGCTCTGGTCAAGGCCCAGACTGCGCAGGCATACGTCGATATGCAGGCGCTCGACCCCACCGAGGTGCGCCGCCGCCTTGCGTCCGATGAGGAGTTTGATGTCGAAGACATCATCTCCGAGGATGACGAGGATGATCTGTTGCAGTCGTTGCTGGGTACTGAGCCGAGCACCATGAGCGACGTGGAAGCCACCCAGAAGAACATTGAGCAGGGGAAGGCTCCGGGCGGCGAGGAACAGAGCGCTACCGTAGCACCTACGGCCACTCCGCCGACCACCAATGCCGATGCCGCCGACACTGACTATGGTGTCGGCGTTCTTGTTGTGCAGGATGGCCGGTTTCTCTGCGGCACTCGCCTGAAGGGCGGCTCTGTTGGTGGACCGGGTGGGCATATGGAGGCGGGGGAGTCCCCGGAAGATGCAGCCATCCGCGAAACGCGGGAGGAGTTTGGCATCACGCCGAAAGACCTCATGCCGGTAGCCTTCCTGAGTGACCTGAAGCCGCCGTACTGCCCGTCCCATGTGTTTCTCTGCACGGATTTTGACGGCAGCATCCGGTGTGCTGATGGCGAGATGACCTCTCCGGGGTTCATCACCGCCGAAAAGGTGGCCGAGCTGTCCACTCAGAATCCGGAACGTCTGTTCCCGCCGTTTGCCCAGAGCATCACCGCGCTGCTCGACGTTTTATCGTCAAATCCCGGTTTGACATCGGATGCACAAAATGCTAAGATGAAAGATAGGATGGACTTCAACGAAGCCGACCACCAACGGGATGAAAACGGGCAGTTCGCAGAGGGCGAGGGTAGCGGCTCTGGCTCCACCGAAAGCGGGCCTGCGGTATCTCCCGAAGGCGAAAATGTCCCCTGCACTGGGTTTGCTTCTCCTGCAAGGCTTGAAGATCATGCCACCCGCCACGGGCTGGCTGAGATGGGCTTTGCGACGAAAGAGGAATACCAGCAGAAAGGCATCGACTTTCTGAAGCAGCCTTGTGGCGGTGATGTTATTGGTTATGCTCGGCCTGATGGCGTAGTTGTTCGGTTCAACACCAAAACGACAGAGTACGCAACCGGTGTTCCCGGTGGGCCGCTTAAAACCTACATGAAAGCCAAGTGCAACCGAAAGACTGGCGAGGCACGGCCCGAAGTCGCCATGAAGTATTACGAGTTCAATAGGAAAAAGGACCTGAAGGAGGAAGACGATGAGCAAGGCAGTTAAATGCCCGGTATGCGGGCAGACCGAACTTGTCGATGACGGCGATGTCTGTGATGTCTGCAAGTGGTTCCATGACCGCTATCAGGAGGAGTTTCCTGATGAGGAGGACTGCGAGAACCACATGAGCCTGAACCAAGCCCGCGAGGCATGGAAGAACGGGCAGAAGGTAGAGTGATTGCAATGTACAACTTCATTGCAATCTACCGGTTGCTGGAGGATGCCGGATATATCGAGTTCTTCGGCCATAGAACGAGGATAACCCTTCGTGGACTGGAGTATCTACAACAGAATAGCCTGATGCAGCGAGCCGTAAGCCTCATGTGAGGTTTGCGGCTTTTCTGCTGTGTAAGAGCGATGGGAAACCACCGCTCTTTTTGTTTGCCCGAATTTCCCATCTCAAAAACGGAACGGAGAAAGAGCATGAACAAGGTCACGATTTACAGATATGACGAAAACAAACCCATGCGCACCCTGAACCTGAACGGCGAACCGTGGTTCGTTCTGCGGGATGTGTGCGAAGTCTTAGGGTTGGGCAACAGCCGCATGGTTGCAGACCGTCTGGACGAGGATGAGAAGGGGGTAAGTCAGATTGACACCCTTGGCGGCGTGCAGAATGCCACCATCATCAGCGAGTCCGGCCTGTACAACGTCATCCTGCGCAGCGATAAGCCGGAGGCCAAACCCTTCCGCAAGTGGGTCACGGCCGTGGTGCTGCCCAGCATCCGCAAGAACGGCGGCTACATTGCCGGGCAGGAGGAGCTTTCCCCTCAGGAGCTTATGGCAAAGGCCCTGCTGGTCGCACAGAAGACCCTGACTGACCGCGATGCCCGCATCAAGGAGCTGACAGCGCAGAACCAGATCATGCAGCCGAAGGCTGAGTATTTTGACGAGCTGGTGGCCCGGAACCTGCTGACCAACTTCCGCGAAACCGCCAAGGAGCTGGGCATCAAGGAGAAGGACTTCATCGGCTGGCTGCTCGACCATAAGTACGTCTACCGTGACCAGAAGAACAAGCTGATGCCGTATGCGGCAAAGAACAACGGTCTGTTCGAGGTGAAGGAGGGCAAGGGCCGGCACAATGATTGGGCCGGGACCCAGACGCTCATCACCCCGAAGGGCCGGGAGACCTTCCGTCTGCTGTGCAAGGAACCGGCTGTTTTACCGCAGTTCACCGCATTGTAAACCGACATCAAGGCGATTGTAAACCGGAAAAGAGCCGCTTTTCCACCGCAATCACCGAAATGGTCGGAAAACGCAAAGCTAGAAATTGGCTGTTTTTGGAATATATCCACCTGTTTTTGGATAAATATTCAAAAATGGCCGAAAACAGGCCAAAATCCGCAGGAACGTCCACCGGACAATCCGGCGGAGCGTCCGACTATAACCGTACCTTACCCAACCAAACCGTAACCTGTTGTCAAATTTTCACTTCGTTCAAATTTGCCAACGGTGCGGGCGCGGGGCCGAGCGTCAGGTAGGGGTTTTTCGCAACTGCCGCAAATAAAGCCATCTAACGGCTTTCAAACCTCTGACACAAAATTATCCCACAAGCACATTTGGGACGTTTCCCGGTACTCATCAGAGGCTCTCAGAGGGCATTAAGCCATAATCTCAACTGCGGCGGTGCAAATCGCCGCTTTTTTGCTGTTCAGAACCAGAAAAGGAGGCGAAAACAGTGAATGATACCGTCCACGGACACATGGTACAAGACCTGCTCCGCCACCGCTTCGGCAGTCACGATAACCTGATATGCAAATATTCATCCAAGTACCCTGTGCAGGCGGAACGCGAGTTCCAGCGGCTCACCAATGCCTACATCCGTATCTTGAACGAACTGCTGAAGGAGTATCTGCCGGAGATCAGGGACGCGGCCCGCGCAGAGCGTGAAGCTGGTCAGCGCCATGATGACGCTTCGGACCTGATTGCGAAGGTCAAGACGGTTTTCTCCAAGATGACCGTGGAGCTGGAGCGGCGCACCTCTATGTTTGGCCTGCGCAGCAAGATCGAGTCTATGGCAAAGCTCACGCGGAAGTTGAGCATCCGTGAGTGGAAGAAAGCCGTCAAGTCCACGCTGGGCATCGACCTGATGGATGACTACTACACCGGCGAGCTGTACAGAACGATGATGGAACGCTGGGTCGAGGATAACGTGGCGCTCATCAAGACCATCCCGCAGGAAAGTCTAGGGCGTATGCGCCAGATCGTGCTGGAGGGCTATCGGAACGGCGAAACCACGACGGCCATCGTCAAGCAGATTCAGCGGACGTACAGTGTAGACCGGCGACACGCCCAACTGCTTGCCCGCGACCAGATCGCCAAGCTGAACGGTGACATCACCCAGCAGCAACAGCAGGACGCAGGCGTGGTGGAGTACGTCTGGTCAACCTCTGGCGATAGCCGCGTCCGCCCAAGCCATG